>Ga0315904_10002870_pt1 | contig 26062 bp, 16 predicted proteins | sample LakEriMetagenome_6_FD_203529 | JGI IMG/M metagenome (GOLD analysis project Ga0315904, IMG submission 203529) | Freshwater fungal communities from buoy surface, Lake Erie, Ohio, United States - Buoy 12 MA120 | ecosystem: Environmental > Aquatic > Freshwater > Lake | place: USA: Lake Erie, Ohio...
TCCGACGTCTGCGGTCTTTGCCGAAGCAACCAGTGTCCCATTGGCGAATGTGAACTCGACACCGCGACTCTCCGGATCCGCCACGATCGATGCCTGGCGAATCGCCGAAAAGAATGGGCCTACCAATCCTTCGATCCGGGTCCGCCCCTGGCTTGAGGGAACCACCAACCTCCAATTTGGGTAGCGGCCTTCGACCAGTCTGGAGTAGATGGTGCATCGATTGGTTCGGAGGAGAATATCGTTGCTCCGTGCCGCAATCTGCACGGTTTCATCCTTGTCGGTGATCGAACGTTCAATCAACTGAAGGGTCTTCGTCGGCACGATGGTGGACGTGGCAGCGGGCTGATAGTTGTTGATGGAGCTTCCTGTTCCCTTCATGCTCGCCAAACGACGGCCGTCGGTCGCGACAGCGGTGATCGTATCCCCCTCGATTTCAAAGAGCACTCCACCCAATTGATAGCGAGTGCTTTCGGTGTCGGTGGCAAACACCGTGCGACGAACCAACTCGCGAAACAGTGAGGAGGGGAGTTCGAAGTAACTCTCTTCGGAGAATTTGGCGACGCTCGGAAACTCATCGGCGTTTGTCGACGGGAGGTGAAATTCGCTGGCCGCTCCAAGAATATCGAGCGATGTGGGCGTCGTCTCGATCGTCAGGTACTCATCGGTCGATTCCCGCAAAATGTTCCCGACCCGCTGCACGCTCAGCAGGGCTTTGCCCGGCGCGACAACTTGGACATCTTCGACTTCCAGCCGAACACCGGCCTCCAGATCCGTTGCCATCAAGACAACGCGGTCATCCTCGGCCTCGATCTTGACGTTGAGCAGCACATCCTTTGGGCTGCGAATCGGTGCGAGAGCGGAGGCGATCTGAAATGCTGCCAGAAATTTTTCGCGGTGAACTAGAATCTTCATGCCAAGCGTTGCCTTCTCGATCAAGGTTTCCGAGACAAAATCGGAGGAGAGTGTTTGACGTTTCTTAGCGGAATGTTTTACCCGGGAAACGCGCTTTCTTGTAGGTGGGGCCAGCGCCTGCTATTTCCCAGCCGGACTGCTTCGTGCCTGCCGACCGTAGGTCTGGGTAAACCCAGACAGCCACTCTGCTTGCGCGTGGGTCAGCTTGCCGGGGGGGCATCGCCAAACCCAGTTCCCATGGCTGGTTCCGGGAGTGTTCATCCGCGCATCGGCCCCCAATCCGAGCAGATCTTGGACCGGAGCGATCGCCAATTCGGCGACCGAACTCCAAATGGAACGCATCATCCCAACGTGAATACTCTCGGGCGAGCAACCCAAGTAACGAATCGCGAAATTTTTCTCAGCGTCGATTGCTTGCTGCGTTCGAGTGCTTCCCTCCCCCGCCACGCTCTGATACCAGCCGACAATCGTATCGTTGTCATGCGTTCCGGTGTATGCAACGCAGTGGACTGGATAATTGTGAGGCAAGTCGATCGAGGTCGATTCACCACCAAATCCAAACTGCACAATGCGCATGCCGGGAAACCGAAACGCATCCCGCAGTTCGTGCACCTCTTTGGTGATGAAGCCGAGGTCTTCGGCGATCACCGGCAATTCCCGCGAATGCGATCCTCCGAGCGAGTGGGAGATAGCTTGAAAAAAATCGTGCTTGGGCCCAGGCATCCAATGGCCGATCCGAGCATCAGGACTGCTTGCAGGAATCGCATAGTAGGATTCGAATCCGCGGAAATGGTCGATGCGGATCAGGTCGCACAACTGGAGTGTGCGATGGAATCTTCGGATCCACCATGCGTACCCGGTCTCCCGATGCACCTCCCAGCGATACAACGGATTTCCCCATCGCTGCCCGTCGACTGCGAAGTAGTCAGGCGGAACCCCAGCGACTACGGTTGGGCGGCCGTTGGCATCGAGTTCGAACAAATGCTGCCCAGCCCAGACATCGGAGCTGTCCATCGAAACGAAAATGGGGATGTCGCCGATGATTCCTACTCCGAGTTCAGCGGCATAGGCTCGCAACTCGCGCCATTGGCGATCGAAGAGGAACTGATTGAAGGCTTCGAAATCGCAGGCAGTTCGTGTTTTCTCGCCCCATTGGATCAGTGCAACAGGCTCGCGATGCGCTAAAGCGGGATCCCATTCGTACCAGGGACGATCATGATGATACGCTTTGCAGGCCGTAAACAAACAATGCTCGTCCAGCCAGTCCCGCTGCGTGTGCCGAAATTCCTCGAATGGCCCCTTGAGGTCATGACGTTGATGCTCAAATCGTCGGAATGCCATCCGGAGCAGTTCCATCCGTCTGCCGGAGGATCGCTCGAATTGAACCCGCTGGACTTCTTCCTCGCGCGTGTCCGCTACCGCCATCTCCCAGTCGTCTTGCCGCAACAACCCATCCCGAACCAGCAGCGCAGCGCTGACCAGCAACGGATTCCCCGCAAAGGACGACGGGGATTGGTACGGGGACCAACCGTAGCCGACGGGACCGGTGGGAAGAATCTGCCACCAGCGTTGGTCACCGGCACTGAGAAAACGAACGAATTCATAGGCCGACGGGCCGGTATCCCCGGAACCGATATCGCCGAGCGACCATGGACCATCGGTCCCTGGAAGGCCATCAACATGCGAGCTCGGGGGGAGTCGGGCTGGCAACGACGAGACATGCAAAAGCAACCCGCTCGCGCGGCGAAACAGTGAATCCATCTTGGACACCATACTCACAATCGTTGTTAGAACTCGCAGTGCCCCGGCGTGCGAGGGAATGGGATGACATCGCGAATATTCGCCATGCCCGTCGCGTACTGAACCATGCGTTCCAACCCCAATCCGAATCCCGCGTGAGGAACGGTTCCATAGCGTCGCAAGTCCAGATACCACCAATAGTCATCCTGGGACAGCCCCATGCCCGCCATTCGCTCGGTCAATACATCCAGCCGCTCCTCGCGCTGGCTACCGCCGATGATCTCGCCGACCCCCGGCACCAGGACGTCCATAGCAGCCACGGTGCGACCATCGTCGTTGAGCCGCATGTAGAAGGATTTGATCTCTTTGGGATAGTTGTAGAGGATCACCGGACCTTGGACATGCTTCTCGGTCAGGTAACGCTCATGTTCGCTCTGCAGATCGATCCCCCACGCGACTGGGTACTCGAACTTCTCGCCGCTCTTGGTCAGGATCTCGATCGCCTCGGTGTAGGAGATATGCTCAAACGGTTTGTCGAGAACCAATTGCAGCGACGCAAGCAGACCCGGCTGAATTCGCTTTTCAAAGAAATCCATATCCTCCGCGCAATGCTCGAGCGTCTCGCGCAGCATGAATTTCAAGTAGCGTTCCGCCAAGTGCATGTTGTCGGTCAGCTCGTAGAACGCTGCTTCCGGCTCAATCATCCAAAACTCGGACAGATGCCGCGAGGTATTGGAGTTCTCGGCCCGGAACGTGGGCCCGAACGTGTAGATCTTCCCCAGCGCGCACGCGTACGCTTCCCCTTCGAGTTGGCCGCTGACGGTCAGGAACGAGGACTTGCCAAAAAAATCCTTGCTGACGTCCACCTTGCCTTGGACAATCGGCGGATTGTCGAGCGGCAATGTTGTGACGCGGAACATCTGCCCCGCTCCCTCGCAGTCGCTCGCGGTAATGATCGGGGTATGCACCAGCGCGAACCCCTCGCCATCGTAAAATTGATGCGTGGCACAACTCAACCGGTGCCGCACACGAGCCACTGCCCCGAACGTGTTGGTGCGAGGCCGAAGGTGCGCCCACTCTCTCAGTTTCTCAAACGTGTGCTGTTTCTTCTGCAGCGGATAATCGGTAGCGCTAGCTTGTCCGAGGACCCGCAGCCCGGTCGCCGCCATCTCGGTGGCTTGCCCTTGACCGGCGCTCGCCTTAATCTCTCCATCCACCACCACGCTGCTGCCTACCGTCAGCGTCAGAACGTCAGCTTGGTAGTTGTCGAGCTTGGCATCTGCGATGATTTGTAAATTCCCGAAACAGCTCCCGTCATTGACTTCGATAAAGCTGAAGCCACCTTTGCTGTCTCGCCGCGTGCGAACCCAACCCCGCACCTGCACCGAGTTGCCAATCGATGAAGCATTCCGCGCCTCGCGGATGGATATCCAAGTTGTCGTCATGTTGTTTCGTCGTGTCCGCCAAAGAATCGATCGTTGTACCCGCCTGGGCACTCCTCACGGACCCGCTATTGTCGGCAAATGTGGAAAAATTCCAAGCCGACACGGTCCTCTTTGCTTGGGGTACATCGTTTTTTGGTGGGTAGCCCGGTCGACTCCGCAAGCTGCGCAGACTTTACTAGCGTTCCGTCGGGCAAATCCACGTTGAACCACTGATGCTGGAGAAGTCGGCAATATGGTCTTGGTCATCGGTGGCGCCGACGGTCAGCAGAGTGGGAGGATTCAGTTCAGCTGGAATAAACTCCGCAAATTCGACATCGATATCCTCGTTACCAGCCCCGGCGACAAAAAAGGTGTCGGTGGAGCATGCATCAGTGCTCGAAGGCTCGATCATGCTCCACAGTTGCATCGGTCGAACAGAGGGCTTAGGCCAGAATGTCGGTGACGACTCGGCCGTGGACGTCGGTCAATCGGTACTGACGGCCTTGATAACGAAACGTCAGTCGTTCGTGATCGATGCCACACAAATGAAGGATCGTCGCTTGAATGTCGTGCACATGGATCGGCGACTCGGTAATGTTCCATGCAAAGTCGTCCGTTGCACCGACCACATGCCCCTTCTTGACGCCGCCACCCGCCATCCACCAACTAAAAGCTCTGCCAAAATGATCCCGACCCGTGGGCTTGTTGGGGTCCCCTTGGCCAAACGGAGTGCGACCGAACTCCGCTGCCCAGATGACGAGCGTATCCTCGAGCATTCCCCGCTCCTCCAAATCGCGCACGAGCGCCGCCGAAGGTCCCTCGGTGTCCTTGCACTGTTCCTCGAGCTGCGTGTGCAAGTTCCCGTGCTGGTCCCAGCCGGCATGCATCAGTTGTACGAATCGAACCCCGCGTTCCAATAATCGTCGTGCGATCAAACAGTTGTTGGCATATGATCCTTTGGCGAGCGCATCCGGACCATATCGCTCGATCGTTGACGCTGACTCGGTCGAAAAGTCGAGGAGGTCAGGGACGCTGTCCTGCATGCGGAATCCCATTTCATACTGCGCGATGCGAGTATCGATTTCGGGATCGCCATACTCGGTCAAGTGCATGGCGTTCATCTGCGCTAGATCGTCGAGTATCGCCCGCTTGGCATTACGGCTGATGCCTGCGGGATTTGCAAGATAGGGGACGGGGTCCCCGGTGTTTCGGAACCGTACTCCCTGGAACCGGGATGGTAAAAACCCACTCCCCCAGTAATAGTCAAAAAACAATTGGCCACACGTCTTTCCGCGATCGCTCGAAGTCATCACGACGAACGTTGGCAAGTTATCGGTGTCCGAACCTAAGCCGTATGAAAGCCACGCTCCCAAACTTGGTCGACCGGGAACCTGCGCTCCAGTCAGGAAAAACGTCACCCCAGGCGCATGATTCACCGCCTCGGTGTACATCGATCGCACCAGCGTGATCTTGTCCGTCAGCGAGCCGATGTTGGGAAGCATGCTGCTGAGCCGCATGCCGCATTGCCCATAGGTCTGAAACGGTTTGATAGCAGGCAGGCAGGGCCATTTCGCGTAGCCGCTCGACATTGTCGATAGGCGGGTTGTTCCTCGCACCGATTCCGGGATATCCTGCATCGCATACTCGACCATCTTCGGCTTGTCATCGAACAAGTCGACGTGCGATGGACCGCCTCCTTGCCAAAACATGACGACCCGTTTGACTTTGGGGGAATGATGCGGCAAGCCGGGCAATCCTTTTTCCGTTGGAGCGAATGGGCCAGCGACCGCTCGGTCGCTGTTCTGGCCCATCAGAGTTGCCAAGGCGGCCATGCCCAACCCTCCAGAAGCTCGTCCAAACAACGCGCGGCGCGTCACGCGGGCATGATTTTGTTGCAGCAGTTCGTCAAACATAGCGAATCACTCTCGGGTCAACGCTTCATCCAAATTGAGCATGGTCAAGCAGACATTGGTCATGGCGGCATGAGACACGGTATCGAGTTTAGGATTGCGAGCCTTGGCCCCGACTCCCAACAAGCGATTTGCGGCATCGAGATCCGCGTCATACATCGTGCGGTGTTTTTGGTAGGCCCGCATGAGCACATTCAATTCGTCGCCGTTGGGTGGGCGGGCCACGACCCGCGCGAATGCGGATCGAAGCTGATGTTCCGGATCCTGCGAATCCTCCAGGCAACGCTGCGCCAACTCGCGGGCTGCCTCCACCCAGGTCGGATCGTTCAAGGTCGTCAGCGCATGGAGCGGCGTGCTGGTCTGCGATTGCCGAACGCGGCACGCCTGACGGTTTGAGGTATCAAACATGTTGGCGGGCCCGACCGTTCGGCGCCAGAACGTATACACGCTTCGTCGATAGAGGTCCGCTCCTCGCGACGCGGGATAGGTGAAGTCCCGTTCCTTGGTGATCGCCAGCGATTCCCAGATATCGTCGGGTTGGTAGGGATAGACCGGTGCGCCCCCGACCCGACGATCGATCAGCGAGGCAGCTGAAAGTGCCCAATCGCGCAGGAGCAGGGCCGACATGCGAAAGCGACCGGCCCTCGCGAACCACCGGTTCTCAGGATCCTTGGACCGACCCTCGTCGGTGACTCGACTCGATTGCATGTACGTCGCGCTGGTGATCACGTCGCGGTGCATGCGTTTGGTGTTCCAACCGGATTCCCGGTATCGCACCGCGAGAAAATCGAGCAACGGGCCATGCACCGGGTATTCCGACTGGACGCCAAAGTCTTCTGCCGTCTTGACGATCCCCATCCCAAAGAAGTGTTGCCACATGCGATTGACCTGAACGCGAGTCGTCAGTGGATGCTCGGGGGAAACCAGCCACTGCGCCAACCCGAGCCGATTGCGAGGTGCACCCTCGGCCATGGGAGGGAGGAAAGCCGGGGTCGTGAAGGTCACAGGGTCGAGCGGCTTGAGGTATTCGCCTCGATCGAGCATGCGAGTCTCGCGAGGCTGTGCGTCGCTCATGATCATCGGACGCGGGATCTGGTCGTTCCGGTAGGCGGCCAACTCGTTGCGGACCGCCTGAAGCTGGCCCAGGATCGGAAGCTTGGCATTGAGACCTGAGAGCACTTTTCCATCGAAGTGCTCTCGCAAGCCTTTTTCGAGTTGGTTCTTTTCGTCGTCGTTTCGTTCCTCGTCTCGCTTCTGAAGGATCGCAGAGATTGGTTCCGCGAGGCCCGAAATGTTCCCGCCCGTCCCAAGACGCCAGCCCAAATACGCTGCGTCGACCAACGGTTGCGACTCCTGTCGGAGTTTCTCGATCCGTTGCTCGTACTCCGCAATCCTGCGCTGATTTTCAGGAGTTGGCAATTCGATCAACGGAGGCGCGACGCGAACGCGGCTGGAAAAATACTGAGGCACGCCACTTTCAGGGACCCGATTGAAAGCGTCCATCAACGAATAGTAGTCCCGCATCGTCATCGGATCGTATTTGTGATCGTGGCACTGGGCGCACGCCATGGTCAGCCCAAGCCATGTCGTGCAGGTCGTGTCGATCCGATCGAACAAAATCACAAACCGCTGCTCCTCCGCGATCGCGCCCCCTTCGCCATTGAGCAAGTGGTTGCGATTGAAGCCGCTGGCGATCTTCTGATCGATGGTTGCGTCGGGGAGCAAATCTCCCGCGAGTTGCCAGATCGTGAACTCATCGAATGGGAGGTTTTCGTTCATCGCCCGCACCACCCAATCGCGCCACAGCCATTGCCAGGTGTCTCCGTCCTGCTGGAACCCGTTGCTATCGGCATAGCGAGCAGCGTCTAACCAGGGCAGCGCCATGCGTTGACCATAGCCTGGATCGGCTAGAAGCGAGTCGACGAGACGTTCGTAGGCGAGCGGATCCTCGGATTCCACAAACCGCGTTACTTCCTCCGGTTCCGGAGGCACGCCGATCAAGTCGACGTAGAGGCGCTTGATTAGGGTCTGCCGAGGTGCGGGCTTCTGCGGCAGGAGACCTTGTTGTTCGTGGCCCGCCGCGATGTACGCATCGAGTGGGCTAACGGTCCAAGTTGCCCCGGCGTTGGGGGGAACCGCAGATCGAGGAGGATCGAATGCCCAGTGATTGGCATAGGGAGCTCCCGCTTCGATCCAAGCTTGCAGTTTTTGTTTCTGCTCCGAAGTCAAACGCCGGTTGGATCTCGGGGGAGGCATCAACGTGTCGGGATCCTCCGACACGATTCGCTGGATCAGTTCGCTCGCGGAAACATCGCCAGGCACGATCGCCCCCGATTCGACCGCTTCCGCGCGGGTATCGATTCGCAGGCCAGCCTCCCGTTTCTTGCTGTCCTGGCCGTGGCAATAGAAGCAATTCTCGGACAAGATTGGACGAATGTCCCGGTTGAAATCAAAGTCGGCTCCGAAGGCCTGTCGGTTTTGTGACAATCCCTGCGCGAGGCAGATCGGGAGGACGAGGAACGCCAAACTCCGTGGAAGAACCATAACAGGTCGATTGTGGCAAGGGGTATTGGGGCGATGGGGGGCAGAGCGGGGATCTCGGGCGGGAAAATCCGAGGCGAAACTGGAATGAAATTATGGTTTCCCGTACAGAGGACTGCAATCGCGCATTCTGCCGTAACGCTACATATTACCGAAACGGATTATGCGGCACGTCCGTAATTCAATGGATTTGCGCTCCAGGTTGGCCGATCACACCAGAGTACCCTATCCCACTTGGGGTGCATTCCATCGGTTTCGTCGGAGACCCATTCGTGCCGCGACTGTCTTTGATTGTTCCGTTCCAACGTGACGAATCAGCGTTGGAAACCACTTTGATCTCCGTCCTCGAATCGCGCGATCGTGACGTGGAGTTGATCATCGTTCACTCGGGCGATTACGAGGATCCCTACGAGCTGGCTCATGACGAAGCCGTCGTGTTGGAAACCGAGCAAGGCTCGTCGCTCTCGGAGCGACTCAACTTGGCCGCGCGCACGGCGTGTTCTCCGATTGTTCAAGTGGTATTGCCCGGAACCACTCTCGAAGCGTCGTGGAGCGACGAAGGTTTGAGCCGGTTCGACGACGATGCTACGCATGCGGTTTCGTTGCCGATTCGAGATGCTTCGACCGACCGCGTCGTATTCGGTATGAATGCAGAACAATTGCCACATCGAGGGATGGCGTTCTCGACGGATTCGGTCGCGGGTCCTCTGCTTGCAGGGACCATGATTCGACGTCGCAGCCTTTTGAAGCTTGGTGGATGGAGCGAATTGATCTCGGAATCGCTCCTCGATCTGGAATTAACCCTGCTGATGCGGACCTTGGGTTTGGGTATCGGGGTTGTTCAATCCGATCACCTGGTGAGAGATTTCAAGGCGGCGACATCGGCATGCTCGCCGTTCGAGGTCGGCAAGGGTTGTGGGGTTCTCGCGTGTGCCTACGGCGAATTGCCTGATTCGCATATCGTGATCGAACCGCTCGTGCGACGATTGGGGCATCTGGCATGCGGACTGATGAATCCGCAGGTTGCGGCGGAGCGACTCGGGTGGGTACTCGGCGTGCGGGATCGAAGCCTGGTGCAGTACGTTGCCCAACGCGTCGATTTTTCGCACCATGCCTTTGAAGCCCCCGTCTCGTTGCCAATGCCAATTCCGTCAGCACCGACGGCCGCAGAGCAACGCCGGGCTGCGTAAGCGTTTCGAAACCTCCGAATTAACTAGCGACTTTTTTCAGCGTGCTCTGCTCGATCGGGCACGGCCGACAAAGTCAGTTTCCGTATCCATGAGCCTGAGGCGCTAGCCGATCTTTTTGCATTTCTAACGAACTCGGCTAGCGCCTCAGGCTCATTTTTGTCGGCGGTCTCTGTACGCCGGACTAACAGTCCGTCGGTTAGGCCATGAAGTTCGGTGCCAAGCACAGCCCGATCCTTAGGCCCGAGTGGGCCGACGGTGTATCTTAGGCCCGACTGGGCCGACGGTGTTTCTTAGGCCCGAATGGGCCGACGGTGTTTCTTAGGCCCGACTGGGCCGACAGTCTGAATGCCGGGGCGACGAAGTCCCCCGGTCGCCGATTCTATCCCTCTTCCTTAGGCCCGAATGGGCCGACAGTATAACGACATAATGACGCGCGCCCGGCGCTGCTCATCGAGGGACAGTTATTGTGTCAGCCCTTCAGGCTTTTCAGAACAGAGGTTCCCGCAGTCCGTGGCTCGATGAGCCACGGCAGTCATTGTATCGGCCCGCCGGGCCTGAGCAGACCTAAAGCATGCCCTCCGGACGTGAAGAGGCGGAAGGGCACGGCCGACAAAGTAAGTTTCTGTTTCCATGAGCCTGAGGCGCTAGCCGATCTTTTTGCACTTCGAACGAACTCGGCTAGCGCCTCAGGCTCATTTTTGTCGGCGGTCTCTGTACGCCGGACTAACAGTCCGTCGGTTAGGCCAAGTGTTCGGTGCCAAGTACAAGTTCGGTGCCAAGCACAGCCCGATCCTTAGGCCCGAATGGGCCGACAGTGTTTCTTAGGCCCGAATGGGCCGACAGTCTGAATGCCGGGGCGACGAAGTCCCCCGGTCGCCGAGTCTATCCCTCTTCCTTAGGCCCGAATGGGCCGACAGTATAACGACATAATGATGCGTGCCCGGCGCTGCTCATCGAGGGACAGTTATTGTGTCAGCCCTTCAGGCTTTTCAGAACAGAGGTGCCAGCAGTCCGTGGCTCGGGGAGCCACGGCAGTCATTGTGAAACCCGTTCTGGCTTAAATGGCCTAGGCCCGAAGGGCGGACATTTTGGAGAGCGCTATGAGGCTCCGACTTTTTTCAAGGCGCTTTGTGCGACGGCGAAACACTCGCGCATATCGGCGATCGGATTCTTCTCGTTTTCTTCGTACTCCAGCGACAGAGCGCCGTCGGACGGGAACTTGGCTTGGAGCAACGCATCGAAGACTGCGACGCAATCGAGGTGCCCCTTGCCCAGGATGACGCCGCGCGTGTTCTCCTTCATTTCGGCGAAATCTTTGAGGTGAATTCCATACAGCCGGCCGGCTAGCGATCGAATGACTTCGACCGGTTTTTCACCGGAGCGAATGAAGTGGCCCAGATCTGCACAGGCACCGATCCTCGGATCGCGTCCCTCGATAGCTCGCAGGACATCGACCACTTTGTTGAATCGATCGGAGGGGCCGTGGTTATGGATGGCGATCCGGATGTCGTATTCCTTGACGAGCGCGTTCAAGCTGTCGAACGAGTCGGGGGTCGGGGCGGCCGAGATGTTCTTGATCCCAGCTTTTTTTGCAAAATCGAAGATCTTCCGGTTGGCAGCATCGTCTTTGGTGAAGCCGTTGACACCGTGGGCAGAGATGGCGAGTCCGAGTTCTTTGACCTGAGCGACCATGGTGCGAATCGCTTCATCAGACGAGTTGAGCGGGAACATGCCGCTGTAGAATTCGACCTCCACGAATCCCAATTCCTTGGCGTATTTCAAGGCTTGATCGGCGGGGAAGCCTCGCAGCGAATAGAGTTGCACACCCAATTTCAAGCCCGCGGCTTGGGCTTCGCGGGCCAGGATTTGCGCGAAGGGACTCGTCGCGAGTGCCAAGCCGCCTGCAGTGGCAAGCCCTTGACGGAGCATGGTGCGGCGATTGCGACGGAACGAATGCGGTGAATTATTGAAGAACATCGTCAAGTCCTGGGATTCGAGGAAGGAATCGGGATTGCCTCAATTCGGGTGCGAAATACACTTGAGGATCACTCAAAACGCATCTTACAGGATTTTTGTTCCCGCATGGCCAGCAAAGACTTCGATCTCGATCAACTCGCAGCCTACCTCCATATCACCCCAGACCAGGTGACAAAGATGGCCACGCGCGGCAAGTTGCCGGGGCGACGGGTAAACGGTCAGTGGCGATTTTCCGAGTCGGAGATCCATCATTGGCTCGAGGAGCAGATCGGGGTCAGCGATGCCGCCGAGTTGGAAAAGGTTGAAAAAATCCTCGATCGCAACTGGGATACGACCATCGACGATCGGTCCATGCTATCGGAATTCATGATGGTGGAGGCCATCGAAGTCCCCCTGCTGGCTCGGACGCGAGGTTCCGTGATCCGGGAAATGTGCCGACTGGCAGCCTCGACCGGCCTGCTCTGGGATGCCGACACGATGGCCGAAGCTGTCCAGGCTCGCGAATCGCTCCATCCCACCGCTTTGGAAAACGGTGTGGCTTTGCTCCACCCTCGGCGTCCTCAGGTTTCGATTTTGTCGGATTCACTGGTCGCCCTGGGGATTTCCCCTCAGCCGATTCCGTTCGGCAATGCAGCCGGGCATTTGACGGACGTCTTCTTCCTGATCTGCTCCACCGATGATCAAGTCCATTTGCGCATCCTGGCGCGATTGGCTCGGATGGTGAGCGATGAAGTGTTCCTGACCATGCTCCGTTCGACCACCTCGCCAGCCGAGGCACTCGAATTGATCCGAACCACCGAATCGGAACTGCTGCAGGCGAACTCGAAATGATGCGTCCGTTGGTCGTCGGTTGGTATGGCCCCTCCGATGGCCCGTGGGGATGGATCCAAAGTCAGTTCGAAAATGTCATCCTCTTGACTGACGAGAACGTCCAGGACTGGGTCTCCAAGCCGCAGCCACGCGATCCGAACGCTTCCCAATTGCTGATCGTGGCGTCGGAGCATCGCGCGGACCGAAAGGCAATCACTTGGCTTGAAAACGGCCTGTTGAGTGGAATGCTGAACGGAAGTGGTTCCACAGCGAAAGGCGCATCGAAGATTCCATTCGCCGCGATCTTGGGAAACGATTGGCACGGGCATCGCCGAACCAGTCCTCTTCCCGACGGATTACCGAACTTTTATTGGTATCAATGGTACGATCGAATCTTCCCCTGGGTGAGCGAGGTTGTCGGTCAAGCGGCCGAGCGGAATCGCGAGTTGAAGAAGAAGTCCGCTGGCAATCGGCCGTCGGAATCAACTCCATGGCGCGTTCAATGGCTGATCGATCGGTCGATCTGGCAGTCAACGATGCTCCGACAGGGCCAGTCCAGTCACAGTTTGGCCTGGATCGTTACCGATCATGGGGACGGACGGGATTTGTGGCGGGATGCATGCTCGGTGGCGGGGTTGCATGTGGTCGTCAGTCGGTTGTCACGGGACCCACCCGGACTCGATCCGTCGCTGATTGTAATCGACTGCGTCTCCCGTTCGGAGGATTCCGAGCCAGCCATACGGGGGGCCGCTCAAGCCGTTCGTGAACAGTATCCCGACGCCTTATTGGCTCTGGTTGACCCGTTCCCGACCTGGGCTCGCTGGTCCGATTGGAAAATCTCGGGTGTGGATGCCATTTTGCCCCGGCCCGCCGCCGTGCAAGGCTTTCTGTTCTACTGGCAAGCTTGGAGATCCCAGGTAGCCGCCTGACCGGTTGCTGATGCCCGGTAAATTGCGGTCTGCTATAGTATTAGAATTGGCGTGACGGGGGCACCTGCGCCCGCAACTCTCTTTTTGGGTACCAAACCGATGAATCCTTCGATGAAAAGCCTAGGTTTGCAGCAATTGTTTGCTGGTTGCTTGGTCCTGGGGATGATGGCATGGTGGAGCGAGCCTCTGACGGCTCAACAAGCCACTTGGCGCGCCGGGGTTGCCAAGACCGATATCACCCCAGAAACACCTGTCCGCCTCAGTGGCTACGCATCGCGCAACAAACCCTTCACCTCCATCGCCGACCGCCTGTACGCGCGGGCTCTCGTGCTGGAACCGACCACCGCCGCCGAGGGACCGTCGCCTGCGGAGTCCCAACCTCTCGTGATTGTCTCGATCGATGCGATTGGGATCTCCTCGGTGATGACCGAACAGATACTCGCCGAAGTGCTCCCGAAACTGAACATCCCCAGGTCTCGGATTGTACTGTGCACAACCCATGCGCATACGGCCCCGCATTTGGATGCCACGATCCCGAACTTGTTCGGTAGCCCTCTTGAGGGAAAAGAACGCGACGACATGCTTCAGTACACCGATCGGTTGCGGCGAGAGATTGTCTCGGTCATTTTGAAGGCGTCGGAGAATCGTCGTTCGGCGTCGGTCGAATACGGATTGGGGCACGCTGACTTCGCGATCAATCGGAGACAATTGAAAGACAAGAAGTGGACGAACATCGGTGTGGTCGAAGAGGGGCCAGTCGATCGCAGTGTTCGCGTGCTGCGCGTCGCCGATGAACAGGGCAAGCCGATCGCGGTCGCTTACCAGTACGCATGCCACAGCACGTCCATCTCTCCCGAAGACAATCGGATCAGCGGCGACTGGCCCGGGATCTCGGCGACGCATCTGGAATCCGAGATGGCTGGCTGCATCGCGTTGCCGATCATCGGTTGCGGTGCAGATTCCAATCCGAATCCTCGAGGTACCTTGGAATTGTCCCAGGCGCACGGCAAAGCGATGGCAACAGCCGTTCAAGAGGTCCTCCGCCAACCTCTCAAGCCGCTTCCTCCTCCCGCGAAGACAGCCTTTGCTTTGGTCGCACTCGCTCCCGAGCGGCCGAACAAGAAGAAGTTGCAAGAGATGCGGGAAACGGGATCAGCCCATGAACGCAATTTTGCCAACCACTGGCTCGATCTGTTGACAAGAAAAGACCGGATCCCCGAAACGTATCCGGCACCGATCCACCTTTGGGCTTTCGGCAGCGATCTGGCTTGGGTGTTCATGAGCGGTGAAGTGGTCGTCGACTACCAGATCCGTTTCGAAAAGGAGTTGAGCCAATTTGCGAACGTTTGGGTCGCCGGCTACGTTGACGATGTGTTTGCCTATGTGGCGAGCGAGCGTGTGCGTGGTGAGGGTGGATACGAGGTCGATGGCTCGATGTTGTATTACCTGCAGCCTGGACGCTGGTCGTCGGGCACGGAAGCGACCATCGTGGACCGAGTTTTGCAGATGACGCGACAAAAGCGGCTCGCCGATGAACCGATGTCTCCCCAGGAATCGTTGGCTTCGATCCAAGTCCCCGAAGGCTTCACCATCGAATTGATGGCCTCCGAGCCGATGATCATGGACCCGGTCAATTTCGCGTTCGGCACCGACGGCACTGTGTGGGTGGTCGAGATGGGGGACTATCCGTCGGGCGGAGGCCGATCCGGTTGCATCAAAGCATTGCGAGACACCGACGGCGACGGGCAATTGGACCAGGCAAAGACGTTTCTCGATCAATTGAATTACCCGGCCGGCATTTATCCCTGGCGGGATGGAGTCGTGATCGCTTGTGCCCCTGACATTTTCTTTGCTCGCGACACCAACGGAGATGGAGTTGCGGATGAGCGTCGCGTGCTCCTGACAGGATTCCCCGAAGGCAATCCCCAGCACCGTGTTCATGGCTTCACGTATGGCATGGAGCATCGTCTCTACTTCGGTACAGGAGGAGCAGCCGAACGCATCACGGCGACCGGGGATGGGATCATCAAAAAATCGGATCCGGTCGTCCACACGGTTTCCGGTTTCGATATCAGCCTCGATCCCGACACCGCAACCATGCGCGTCGAGACGGGTGACTCGCAGTACATCCGTGCGACGGACGACTTCGCCACGTGGTTTGGCCACGAGAACAGCTACCCGATGTATCACTACGTCGTCGATCAGAAATGGGCGAACTATGGAGGCAAGGTCCCATACCGTCGCTTCCACTGGATGACCGATCCCCCAAGTATCCCGCCGGTTTATCCCATCAGTCAGCAAGCGGATCGGTTCAACGATTTGTTCACCATCAATCGATTTACGTCGGCCTGCAGCACCATCATCAACCGCGGACCAGGGCAAGGCGAGTCGATGCGCGGCTGGGCGACCGTATGCGAACCTGTTCACAATCTCGTAGCTCGCTTTCGGTTGGAACCCAGAGGTGCAACGTGGGCAGCTGTTCGGGTCAGTGAAGATGCCAAATCCGATTGGGTGCGGAGCAGCGATCCCTGGTTCCGACCGGTTCGCATCGAAAATGCGCCCGACGGCACTCTCTGGATCGCGGATATGTATCGCTTCGTCATCGAGCATCCCGAGTGGATTCCCGAGGAATGGCAGCGCCGAATCAATGTCCGTGCCGGGGATCACGCGGGCCGTTTGTATCGTGTCCGGCAAACGGGATTTGCACCGATGCCGTTGGTCAACATGACCAAGCTGGCGGACGTGGAAATTGCCAAATATTTGGCTGCCGTTAGCTCCGCGCAAGCGGACCAGGCGGAACAAGAGTTGGTGCGGAGGCAACGCGATGGCGGGTTGCCCTCCGATGCGATACAGCAAATGCGACGCCTCGCCAACGAAGACCCAGAACCCCGGGTACGATTCCGAGCATTCGCAACCTTGTGCGCTTGCGGCCTTGCCAGTGCGGAGGATTTTGAAAATCGACTTCGGGACGCTGATCCGCGAGTTGCCGAAGGGGCAGTGCGCTGGATCGACCGCGCCGCCGATAGCGCATCGCTTCGTTCGAAACTTTGGCAACTGGTACGGCCCGAGCATTGGCAGAACTTCGCATCGGTTGCATTGGCGATGGCCATTGAGGGGAGCATCGATACCGCGCCGCGAACCGATGCAATCGCTCGCGCCCTGATCCTGCATGCCAATGACCCTTGGATTTTGGACATGACCAGCATGCTCGCCCCACGCTCGATCGATGGCACTATCCGATCGCTGCTCGATCCTGCCAATCCGGCCCTCGCCAAGTCGGGGCCTGGAGGCCAACGGTTGCTCGAAAAACTCGTCGGTCGGATTTCGCCTGACTTGAGAAATGAATTGCTCACATCGATCTCGAAGTCGTCCGGGGCTCGACCTGCGTGGCACTATGTGCTCGCCCGCCAGTTCGCTGCCTCCGAATCCTCTGGGATCGATGCCTCTGCGCTCAATCAAGTCATCAGCGACGCCAAAAAATCGCTCAGCGACCCACAGCAAGCAACCCCGGTTGCCTCTGCCGCCATCGATTTGCTCGAAACACGGATCGGCGAATCCTGGAGCGAATTGCACCAATTGTTCCTGGCCGGTCTCAAACAGAATCGCGATGCCGAAATCGATCGCAAGCTCGCGCTCGCTCTGGCCCGTTCCGGAAGTCCCGCGTTGGCAAACTTGTCCAACGCCTGGAACGATCTGAGCACGGACGCCCAGTCGGTGATATTGACAGAGTGGACCAATCGGATTGAATCGGTTCCTATGTTGCTAGACTCCGTGCGAGACGGAAAAATCCCGCGCGACAGCATCGATGCGGTCACTGCCATGCGATTGCGACAGTTGCCTGAGAGCCCAGCATCAAAAATGGTGTTGGAGTTGTTTGGTCCTCCGCCGGGAAGCGACCGGGCGGCGATTGTTCGCGAGATGGTCGCCAATTGGCCTTCCCACTCCGATCAGGAAGTCGGCCGTGCGGCGTACCAAAAACACTGTGCCGTTTGCCATGACCCGCGAACGGTCGATGGTCGAACACAGGAGAGCGTGGGTCCCAACATCCGAGGTTTGATCCATTGGACCAACGAAGCATGGGTGACCGCCATTCTCGATCCTCATCGGTCGGTCGAGGAAAAATACTGGGCCTTCCAGGCAAAGACCGAAGATGGCGAAGTCATCACCGGACTCAAACTTCGAGAAGATGACAGCGCCATCGAATGGGTCAACACGGCGGGCCGCGTCGAACGTACTCCGAAATCCGAATTGACTGAGTTCCGAATGTCGAAATTGTCACTGATGCCCGAGGGCTTCGAACAACTCGTTGCACCGGAGTCCCTCGCCGGTATCATTTCCTACCTTCGAGCGGAAAGCCAATAGGCCGACCTCATCTTCCGAACGGAATCTCATGTTCTATGACCGCAACATTCGTCCTCGCGCTCGACCAGGGAACCACCAGTTCGCGAGCGATCCTGTTCGATCGCCAGGGGAATGTGTTCGGGGTAGCGCAGCGGGAGTTTGAGCAGCATTATCCCAAGGCGGGATGGGTCGAGCACGATGCGAACGAGATCTGGGAAACGCAACTCGCGGTCGCCCGCGAAGTGCTCGCCAAGACGAATACCTCGGCATCGAGCATTGCAGCGATCGGGATTACGAACCAACGCGAAACCACCGTCCTCTGGGATCGCCGATCGGGAAAACCGGTGCACCGCGCCATCGTCTGGCAAGACCGCCGAACGGCGGATCGCTGCGACGAACTTCGGCGAGCGGGTCATGCACCACGCGTCGAGTCGACCACTGGTTTGGTCTTGGATCCGTATTTCTCAGGGACCAAGCTTGCATGGTTGCTCGATCATGTCCCGAGCGCACGCGCGTTGGCAGACGACGGACACCTCGCCTTTGGCACCATCGATGCATGGCTGATCTGGAACTTGACCGGAGGGCGATTGCATGCGACCGATTCCAGCAACGCGTCGCGGACCATGTTGATGCGACTGCGGACCGGACAGTGGGATGAGGAGATGCTGCAATTGCTCCGCATACCCAGGTCGGTCCTGCCAGAGATTCGCAACAGCAGCGAGGTTCTGGGAGCGACCGAGGCCGATCTTTTGGGGGCTCCGATTCCGATCGCCGGGGTTGCAGGTGACCAGCAAGCGGCTTTGTTCGGTCAGAACTGCGTTCATCATGGAATGGCGAAAAACACCTACGGCACGGGTTGCTTCATGCTGATGCATATCGGCGATACCCCCACGCCATCGAAACGGAAATTGCTGACGAGCGTGGCATGGAGTACCCAGCGTGGCATTGAGTACGCATTGGAAGGGAGTGTCTTTATCGCGGGGGCGGCCGTTCAGTGGCTGCGCGATGGTCTTGGGATCATCCGCAGCAGCGCCGAGGTTGAATCCCTCGCCAAATCGGTTCCCGACAACGATGGCGTCTATCTCGTTCCAGCATTCGCAGGTTTGGGTGCGCCCCACTGGGATGCCTATGCGCGCGGAACGATCGTAGGAATTACCCGACGCACAACGGCGGGGCATTTGGCTCGGGCCGCCCTCGAGGGGATCGCGTTCCAGGTTGCTGATGTGCTCACGGCCATGGGGCATGATTCCGAGATTCCAATCCGGCAATTGCGGGTCGATGGGGGAGCTAGCGCCAACGATCTGCTGATGCAGTTCCAGGCCGACGTCATGCAAGTACCGGTCGTGCGGCCTCGAATCATCGAGACCACGGCCTTGGGGGCGGCGTATCTGGCAGGACTCGCGGTCGGGTATTGGGCGAGCATGGAGGAAATCGAGTCGCTCTGGCAGGCCGAGAGAATCTTTGAACCGATCATGCGAGCCGACGAAGCGGCCCAGCGTCGCGTCCGATGGGCCAAGGCTCTCGAACGCTCCCGCGAGTGGGAAGAACCCGATACTGCCAACAGCTCGTCATGACCATGGATCGGGATACCATGCTGAGGATCGCATCGAAGCGGAGCGATCCCTGGGACATCGTGGTGATCGGCGGTGGAGCGACCGGAGTGAGCATCGCGCTGGATGCAGCGAGCCGAGGTTTGCAAGTTCTCCTCTTGGAGAGGCATGATTTCGGCAAAGGCACATCGAGTCGTTCCACCAAACTTGTTCATGGCGGCGTCCGTTACCTGGCCCAGGGAAACATCGCTCTGGTGCGCGATGCACTTCGCGAACGTGGTCGTTTGGGCCGCAATGCCTCGCATGTGGTGCACGAACGATCGTTTGTCGTGCCCTGCCGCAGTTGGTTGGAATTCGCGTGGTATCGGTTGGGGTTCTGGGTCTACGACCTGCTCTCAGGACGCAGCCAGTACCGGCGGAGCCAAGGTATATCCAGCGGAGTCTGCCTCAAGCGGGCGGCGACGTTGCGACCTGACCGCGCCCGGTATGGGATCCTCTACAGCGACGGGCAATTCGACGATGCCAGGCTCGTGATCGATCTTCTTCAGACCGCATGCCACGAAGGGGCCGTGGCCATCAACTACGCGTCCGTCGAGCAACTCGTCAAAGACCCTCGAGGCAAGATCTCAGGCCTTCGCTTCGTCGATGAAGAGACAGGACAGGCGATCGACGTGTCCGCCCGGTGTATCGTCAATGCGACCGGCCCTTTTTGCGATGGCGTTCGGCGGCTTGATATGCCCGGTGCTGAAGCGATGGTCGCCGCTAGCCAGGGGGTGCACATCGTCCTTCCTCGATCGTTTCTCCCTGGTGATTCGGCGATCATTGTTCCCAAGACCAGCGATGGACGGGTCCTTTTCTTAATCCCCTGGCATGATCGCGTCGTCGTGGGGACCACCGATACCCCGATTCCAGATGCGGTCGTTGAGCCTCGAGCGCAGGATCAGGAGATCGAATTCCTCCTCGGCACCTGCGCGGAATACCTCACACGGCCGCCGCAGCGATCCGATGTGACGAGTGTGTACGTCGGTATTCGGCCGCTGGTCAAGCCCAAGCGGAGCAGCGGTAAGACCTCTGCGATGTCGCGGGACCATACCATCGACATTTCCGATTCCGGATTGATCACTATCACCGGAGGCAAGTGGACCACAGCTCGCAAGATGGCGGATGACTGTATCGATCGATGCATCGCGCTCTGTGGCTTGCGAGCATCCGCATGCCGAACCGCCGACCTCAGGATTCTCGAGGGAGAACACGACACCCAATCTCCATTCATCAACTACGACGCAACTTCGGTGCACCGACTTGTTCACATCTGCAGTTTGGAGGACGAGATCGTCCGATTTGTCCGGACCGAGATGGCGAGAACTGTCGAGGACATTTTGGCGCGGCGGACCCGATGGTTGTTTTTGGATGTGGAGGTTGCCGAGTCGCTTGCGCCGCGGGTGGCCGCGATCCTAGCGAGAGAACTGGGGCGCGAGCCGGCATGGGCGGCTCGGCAGTTGGAATTGTTCGCGCAAACGGCGTCTTGTTTTCGGATTCCAGGCATGGCGTCTCCCCGAATGCCGATGGACGGCTAAACTGGGAAAGATTCGGGAAACCAGGGAGAACCTACATGACCACGACTGTTTTGGGCTTGCTCGGTGGCGGGCAGATGGCGACCGCGATCGCCCAGGGAGTTCTCAAGGCGGGCTGGATCGACGAATCCGCCTTACTGTTTTGTGAACCAGACGCCAATCAAGTCGCCAAACTGCGAAGCCGGTTTCCGTTGGCGGGATTTGCGGAAAACGCTGACCGTTTGCTCGATCGTGCCGAGCGGGTGGTGTTAGCGGTTAAGCCGCAGGTTCTCGAATCGATCGCATCGAGTTTGTCACCCCATGTTCGACCGCACCACCTTCTGATTTCGATCGCGGCTGGGATTCCTTTGCAAAAACTGACCCATTGGCTTCGAACGGAGCGTGTGGTGCGCGCGATGCCAAACATCGCTGCCCAGAGCCTCCAAGGGGCCACCGGCATCGCGTTTGCCCACGGGGTTGAGGAGGCAGATCGCGAATGGTGCGACCGCGTTTTTCGGTCGATCGGCCGTGTGGTGCATGTCCAGGAGGACCAACTCCATGCCGTGACCGGCGTGTCGGGATCCGGGCCAGCCTACGTGCTGATGATGATCGAGGCGTTGAGCGACGGCGGAGTGATGGCGGGGTTGCCTCGCGACATCGCGATCCAATTGGCCACGCAAACCGTCTTGGGGGCTGCCGCGATGGTGCAGGAAACGGGGGGGCATCCCGCCGTTCTTCGCGAGCAGGTCACCAGTCCTGCGGGGACGACGATCGCGGCCTTGCGGGTGCTCGAGCAGCGAGGATTCCGCGGGGCCGTGTTGGATGCGGTCATGGCGGCGACCCAAAGATCGCGGGAATTGGCAGGGCCGATACGCAAACCTGAGACAACGGGTTAAGATACTATTGGGGGTTCGTTGGTGGACTGGCAATCGAGAACGCCACCCGATTTGTTTGATTGGATCCTGACAGAGTTTTCATGACTTGGCAACGTGTTTGTATTATCGGCGTCGGGTTATTGGGTGGCTCGATCGGTTTGGCGTTGCATCGCAGGCGATTGGCCCAGGAAGTGGTTGGAGTAGGCCGAACCAAATCGCGTTTGGAAGCCGCGTTGCGGCGCGGCGCTATCGACAGTGCGACCGATGATATTCGGGAGGGAGCCAAGGACGCGGAGCTGGTGATCGCATGCGTTCCGGTCAAGTCCATCGTCGATTCTCTGGAGCAAGCGGCCAGTGTGGTCGCGCCGCATGCGATCCTCACCGACGTTGGAAGCACCAAACAGAGTATTGTTCGAGCCGCGGCAGGCCGTCTATCGGACTCGCACTTTGTCGGGAGCCATCCGATCGCGGGCGGGCACCACAGCGGGGTGGAACATGCCGTAGGCACGTTGCTGGAAGGTGCCATGGTGGTGATCACTCCTTCGGATCGGACCGATCCCGCGTTGGTCTCGCGTGTTTCCGAATTTTGGGAATCGCTCGGATCGCGCATCTGCGAATTATCCCCGTCGGAGCATGATTCCGCCTTGGCGATCTCCAGCCATTTGCCCCACATGGTCGCGTCCGCCCTGGCGATCTCGACGCCGGATGAATTGATCCCCTTCGTTGGCAAAGGCTGGATGGACTCCACCCGCATCGCCAGCAGCAATCCGCAATTATGGCGACAGATCCTCGAAGAAAACCATGGCCCTGCCTTACAGGCTCTCAAGAAGTTTGCCACAATCTGCGAAACGTGGATCGAAGCCCTTGAAAGCGGGGATTTCGATCAGGTTGAACAACTCTTGAGAACGGGGAAGTCGATTCGTGAAGCTGTGGCAAGTAGACATTCGGTCAGCTGATGGACAACCCGACGCTCTCGGCGCGGATGCGGCCTCTTCCGCCCGCGAAATGGGAATCTCGCAACGACTTCAGCTCTTCGGGATTCACGGTTTTCTGTTGCAAGGGGATCTCGAAACCTCGCTCGTTCAAGAGATCGCGACCAACTACCTGGCCGATCCCATCGCGCAGCAGTTCATGACCGGTGCCGTCGGCGATCCGGTCTGGTCCGATCCGCAATCGATTGGGCTGACGAAGGGGTCGATGATCCATGTGCTCTTCAAGCCGGGGGTGATGGACCCCGTTGCCCAGAGCACGCTAGCGATGCTGCGCAGCCTCAACTACCGCGTCGACGAAGTCCGAACGTTCCGCAAGTACTGGATCGACCTGGCTGCCTCGGGAAACGTGGATCCCTCGGTCATCGATCGGCTTTGCAAAAAAGTCCTTGCCAACGATTCGATCGAACAAGTCGTGGTCGGTCCGTTGGCGCTCGATCGCTTGTCCCTCGGTTCAGAATATCAACTTCGTTTGGTCGAGGTTCCGATCGTCGCGCTGGACGATCTGCAATTGATGCATCTCTCCAAGTCGGGGCAGTTGTATCTTTCGCTGGCGGAGATGCAAACCGTTCAAAACTACTACCGTGGTTTAGGGCGCGAACCGACCGATATCGAATTGGAAACGATCGCCCAGACATGGAGCGAGCATTGCAGCCACAAGACTCTCGGCGGACGCATTGAGTATCACGACGACCAAGGGGTGCGTCATTTCAACAGCATGCTCAAGGAAACAATCTTTGCGGCGACCAAGGTCATTCGCGAGCGATTGGGAGCCGAGGACTGGTGCGTCAGCGTCTTCAAAGACAACGCAGGAGTTGTTCGTTTCGACAACGAGCATCATGTCGTATTCAAAGTAGAGACACACAATCATCCTTCGGCGATCGAGCCTTACGGTGGAGCCAACACTGGGCTCGGCGGGGTCATCCGAGATCCGCTCGGCACAGGGCTCGGGGCCAAGCCGATTTGCAGCACGGATGTTTTCTGCTTCGCATCGCCAACGATTGCACCCGAGCAACTTCCTCCAGGGGTGCTTCATCCGCGGCGCGTCATGACAGGGGTCGTCGCGGGGGTACGGGATTATGGAAACCGTATGGGTATCCCAACCGTCAACGGTGCGGTTTATTTCGATGATCGGTATTTGGGGAATCCGCTTGTCTATTGCGGCAATGCTGGGCTGCTCCCGGTCGATAAGGTCGACAAGGCACCGCACGACGGGGATTGGATCGTGGCGATTGGAGGCCGCACCGGACGGGATGGGATCCATGGGGCGACCTTCAGCAGCGTTGAACTGACCCACGAGAGCGAAACCATTTCGGGGGGCTCCGTCCAAATCGGCAACGCGATCACCGAAAAAATGGTCCTCGATGTGGTCCTGCAAGCGCGCGATGAAGGACTTTACAACGCGATCACCGATTGTGGAGCTGGCGGGTTTAGCAGCGCGGTCGGCGAAATGGGAGAAACGATCGGCGCCGAGGTCTGGCTCGATCGCGCACCTCTGAAATACAACGGCTTGAACTACACCGAAATCTGGATCAGCGAAGCCCAGGAGCGAATGGTCCTGGCGGTTCCTCCCGAGAACCTGGAGCGGCTGGCCGCCATCTGCAAAAAGGAAAGTGTCGAGTTCGCGGTGATCGGCCAGTTCATGCCGACCGGGCGGTTGCGACTGATGTACCAAGGAACCCAGGTCGGTTCGATCGACATGGAATTTCTCCACGGCGGTCGTCCCCCCGTGGTTCGCAAAGCGGTTTACGAACCGACCGAAGAGCGCGACTGCGTGCTCGGCGTCATGGGCCGTGTTGAGATCGAAACGACCCTCAAAAAGATCCTGGCCCACCCGACGGTCGCGAGCAAGCATTGGATCATTCGGCAATACGATCATGAAGTTCAGGGTGGCAGCGTCATCAAACCGCTGGTCGGTCCCTCCTGCAGTGGCCCAAGCGATGCGGCCATCGTGCGCCCGAAACTGAACTCTTCGCGCGGTTTGGTACTCGCGTGCGGCATGAATCCGAGGTTTGGCGACATCGATCCCTACCACATGGCTACCAGCGCGATCGATGAAGCGGTCCGCAATGCCGTGGCCGTCGGAGCTCGTCCGGATCGCATCGCGATTTTGGACAATTTCTGTTGGGGGAATACCGATCGGCCGGAGACGCTCGGTTCTCTCGTGCGAGCAGCGATCGCCTGCTCGGATCTGGCCATCGCATGGAATACGCCCTTCATCAGCGGCAAGGACAGCCTCAACAACGAGTTTACCTGGGTTGATTCGCACGGCGAACGGCAATCGATTGCGATTCCCTGTTCGTTGCTCATCAGCGCCATGGGTCAGATCGATGACGCAGCCCGCGCGGTGACGATGGATCTGAAGAAGCCCGGGAGTGCCATTTATGTTGTTGGAGTAACGCGAGCCGAGTTGGGTGGCTCCTATGCCGCACTCGTCTTAGGCCTGCGCGGCGGCTATGTTCCGAAAGTGGATGCTTCGCTCGCCCTCCGGATCTACCAAAGTGTGCACGCGGCGATGCAGCGGGGTTGGATTGCATCGTGCCATGATGCCAGCGAGGGAGGACTGGCTGTTGCATTCGCGGAAATGGCCTTTGCTGGCGAGCTAGGAATGAAACTCGACATCACCACCGTGCGGGAGCAGAGTTTCGTCGATGCGGGCACATTCTTGTTTTCCGAATCGAACAGCCGGCTTGTCTGCGAAGTGCCGGAGTCGTGTATTCAAGAATTCGAAACCGCGATGTCGGAAATCCCTTGCTATCGTATCGGGACCGTCACTCAGCATGATGCCCTCGAAATCCATTGCGACGGTTCGCCGCTGGTCGATCTTCCGTGGAGCATGCTCCGATCGATCTGGCTCGCACCCCTCGACCTGGGATAATGAATAGCGATCTATCCCGACCGAAGCGTAGCGTTGGAATGCGCATTTTTGGGCACAACTCGATCGTGCAACTATTCTCCTGACCAACCGACGGACTGGAGGTCCGGCGCAAGTACACAGCCGACAAAGTGAGCCTGAGGCGCTAGCCGAGTTCGATTGAAATGCAAAAAGATCGGCTAGCGCCTCAGGCTCATGGAAACGAAACGTGACTTTTGTTGGCAGTGTCTTTCCTGCTCTTCAGTTCCGAGTGGGCATGCTTTAGGCTGCTCAGGCCCGGAGGGCATACTTTATGGCTGCTCGCTCAGGCCCGGAGGAGATGCTTTATGTCTGCTCAGGCCCGGAGGGCATGCTTGTTGTCTGCTCAGGCCCGGAGGGCCGATAGAATGGCTGCCGTGGCTCCCAGAGCCACGGTCTGCGTGCATCTCTGTTCGCAGAAGCCTGAA
>Ga0315904_10002873_pt1 | contig 26052 bp, 22 predicted proteins | sample LakEriMetagenome_6_FD_203529 | JGI IMG/M metagenome (GOLD analysis project Ga0315904, IMG submission 203529) | Freshwater fungal communities from buoy surface, Lake Erie, Ohio, United States - Buoy 12 MA120 | ecosystem: Environmental > Aquatic > Freshwater > Lake | place: USA: Lake Erie, Ohio...
TAAAAGATGCTGCCTTTGTCTGTCATTTTGATTTTAATAGCCACAAACAGCAGGAGAGGTGAGCTGATGATTAGTGCAAATGTAGAACCAAGAACATCGAAGAAACGCTTCGTAATACGCTCCCACTCTGCGAGCATGAAAGGAGGGATTTCAATAAACCCTTCACCGATGACGTGATTCATCTTCACCGTGCCGGATAGGATGTCATACATATCGGGGATAATTCGAATGGTGAGGTTCTTGTCGCCCAAGCGGTTGATGATGCTGTTGAGCAAATGATGTTCGGAAGTTTCTATCCCAATAATGATTTCTTCTATCTCCGGATGTTTCGTTAGTATGCGTTCTAAATCATGGAGCGTACCGAGCGAAGTTAACTCATCCGACAGCGTGTTTTTCTCGGTGCCGTTGAGTTGTAAATAGCCGATAAACTTTAACCCAAATGAAGCTTGCTTGGCTTTAATTTCTTCATACATTTCGTTGGCTCGAGTATTGTTGCCAATAATCAAAGCCGGTATGGTTACCTCGCCTCGGCTCAATTGTTTTTTGATTCGGTTGAGCAAGAGCACACGTACCAATAATGTAATAGTAATGTGCGAAACGCTGAGTACACAGAAGGTCAAGTAATAGTCAGAATATTTACGTACGTAGTCATCCAGCAAAAGCAAAAAAAAGATGATAAACGAACCGGCTATGCCAATTACAATCGTCTTGATGACTTCTTGCAGCCTTGATTTTTTATACAAATCGGTGTAGGTGCCCGAAACATAATAGAACAACAACCATAGCTGCGGCACGATAAACATGGCTACCCAAAAGTTGCTATCGCCAAAGGGCAAAGCTAAGTTAAAGGCATTGGCTTCAATCACTACTTTTCTGAACAAAAACAACACATACCAAGCGAACGCAGCTGCTAAGTAATCGCAGATGACATACCACCATATTTGTTGCTTACGGTTCTGCATCGTGTTTAGAAAGTAACGAGTTTTACGTTGTCAATATAAATGCGGCCACCATTTGTGCCTAGCGGACGAAGGGCTTCAAAGTAAAGGTTGTATTGGTCAGCTTTCAATGAGCCTATGGTTTCGCTGAGTTTGAGGTATAGTTTTGTCCAAGTGGGTTTGGCGTTGACGAACAGCACCGGATTGCGCAACACCGTGCCCCCAAATTTGCCAAAGTAACCCACCCAGAAAGGCACTTCCGATTTGTAGTCTACCTCTAGCCAAATCTCTTGCCCCTCAGGCAAATCGTAGAGAGCAAGTTGACTGGCCGTTGTGGCAGAGTCTGTGAGCGTAACCGTGATGGCGCCACAACTCGTGCCGTAGCGCACGTTCGTGTCGCTCACTATGCTCATGTTGTTGAACCCATTGCTGGCTTCAAAATCTTCTGGAGAAAAGGTGAACTTAGCCGCATCTTTGTAGCGGAAAGTAGGGGTGTGTTTGTACACGTTGCCGCTTGTTGCAGTAATGGTAAACGTGTCGGTTTGATAAAATGGATACACCACACGAATGCCCGATTGTCCGCTTTGTTTCACTCCGGCTGACAACACAAAACTCACTTCACCTTCATCCAACACCGGAAACTGAGCCGGCAATTCATAAGCCCCAAAGTTCTTACTTCCACTTTCCACCCAAATATCACTGATGCCTTGCGAGTTGTCACCTTGCGTAAAGTAATCAGTTTGTAAGGTCACACTGTCGCATTGCAGATAGAAAGGAATTCCACCATTGGGCATCGGTTCGCAAGCAGCTATGCTGAGCAAAAGAGCAAGGAGGAACGAAAAGAAAAGTAGGCGCATTTCAGGGAATAGAAAAAACGTAAACAAAGTTTCAGTTGGTTTAGTGCAAATTAAACCGAAAATAATTTAGCGCCTAAGGCAGAGGAGCAAAACTTACTTTTTCACCATCAATTGATGATTGATTTTGTCGAGGATTTGTTGTGCAAGGTGCATGGCGTTGTAGCCGTCTTGTGCACTCACCGGCACAGGCGTATCGTTAACAATAGCTTCTTGAAACAGCTCAAGTTCCATTTTGATGGCATTCACATCTTTCTTCTCGGCTGTTTCGAAAGTGATAAACTTTTTCGCTTTGTCTTGCAGCTCCAGTTCAAAGAAATTGATGTCGGCATCGGCAGGTGCTTGGTCGGCTATGCTGAATATATCGCTCTTCTTTTTCAAGAAGTCCATGCTGATGTAGGCGCCCGGTTGAAATATCCGCATCTTGCGCATACTCTTTACGGATATGCGGCTAGCCGTCATGTTTGCCACACAGCCGTTATCAAACTCGATGCGTGCATTCGCTATGTCTGGCGTTTTGCTCACAATCGCCACACCGCTTGCGCTCACTTTTTTCACGTTGGCTTTCACGAGGCTGAGGATAATATCAATGTCGTGGATCATCAGGTCCAACACCACGCTCACATCTGTGCCTCGCGGATTAAACTCTGCCAAGCGGTGCACCTCAATAAACATTGGATGGATGTCCTTGTCTTTCAAACTCAGCAAAGCGGGGTTAAATCGCTCCACATGGCCCACCATCGCTTTCACACGGGCTTCGTCTACTAGCTTCACCAATTCCTTGGCTTCGGTGATGTTGGCCGCCAAAGGCTTTTCGATGAAGATATGTTTGAACTGTTTGATGGCTTGTTCGGCAATGGCGAAGTGGGTAGTGGTGGGCGAAACGATGTCGAGCGCATCGCACGCGGTGATGAGGGTGGTGGCATCGGTGAAACGCTTCACGCCAAACTCGGCTATGGCTTTTTCGGCATTCGCATCGTCCGGGTCTACGAAGCCAATCACCTCAAATCCGGCTATCTCTTTCAGCAAGCGAAGATGAATGCGCCCCAAGTGCCCTACGCCAAATAAACCAACACGAACCCTTTTTGTCATGCCACGAATGTAAGCCCCGCTACTGTAGGCGCTACACTATCGGTAGAAATGATTTGCCCTACATATTGTGAACTGCTTTAATTTTTAGCCAATTCCGCCTTGTCTTCCGTTTGCTAAGCAGAGGGGGGTGGAATAATTCAGCGTTCAAATCATCCGTGTTTATCTGTGCGATCTGTGAGAAACAATCTTTTTCCCGCCAGTTTACTATTTTTGTCACCCATGTTTTATAACCGCAAAGTCGCGCTACATACTCTAGGCTGCAAGCTCAACTTCTCCGAAACTTCGGCCATCGCCCGAACGCTTGTTGACGAAGGCTATCAGAAAGTAGACTTTGGCGAAGTGGCCGATTACTACATCATCAACACCTGCTCCGTCACCCAAAATGCCGACAAAGAAACGCGGCAGATTGTGAAGACCGCCAAGCGCACCAACCCCGAGGCTAAAGTCGTAGTGGTGGGTTGCTATGCGCAGCTGAAGCCCGAAGAAATAGCCGGCATCAACGGAGTAAACCTTGTGCTGGGCGCTAACGAAAAGTTTAAGATACACACTTACCTCGAGCAACTCGAGACCGACATTGCGGCCAAGGTCATCAGCGGAGCCATAGACGATGTCGGTTTCTATGCCGATGCCTATTCGCATGGCGAACGCACCCGCAGTTTTCTTAAAGTGCAAGACGGCTGCGACTATTTCTGCTCCTTCTGCACCATCCCCATGGCGCGCGGAAAGAGCCGCAGCAATAGCATTGAAAAGACTCTAGAAGTGGCGCGCAAAGTAGCCGCCACGGGCGTCAAAGAAGTGGTGCTGACGGGCGTTAACATTGGCGACTTTGGTAAGACCACCGATGGCCTCGAGCGCACCGAAGAAGATTTCGTTGCCCTCATCCGCGCCCTCGAGCCGCTCGAAGGCGTGAACCGTTGGCGCATTTCTTCTATCGAGCCGAACCTATTGACTAACGATATTATCGACTTCGTGGCGCAGAGCCCCACCTTCACGCCCCACTTCCACATTCCGCTCCAAAGCGGCTCGGATAAGATACTCAAGCTCATGCGCAGAAAGTACCTCACCAAGCTCTATCGCGAGCGGGTAGAGAATATAAAAGCCGTGATGCCTCACGCTTGTATTGGCGTAGACGTGATTGTCGGATTTCCGGGTGAAACCGAAGAACAGTTTCTCGAAACCTACAACTTCATCAATTCGCTCGATGTGTCGTATCTGCACGTGTTTACGTACAGCGAACGCGCCAACACCCGCGCCCTGAACATTGAACCCATAGTGTTGCAAGCCGTACGCAAAGAGCGCAACAAAATGCTCCGCATCTTGTCGGAAAAAAAGAAGCGCCACTTCTACGAGCAACACCTGGGCACGGAGCGCACGGTACTGTTTGAAGCCGAAAACGACAATGGCATCATGTATGGCTTCACCGACAACTATATCAAAGTAGCGGTGCCCTACCGCGAAGACTGGGTGAACACCCTGCGCACCATCTACCTCTTAGAGTTCTCCACCTTCGGCTACGTCAAAGGCGAAGCCGCCGCAGCCATGAGCTTAAGCACTTAGAAAAACTTCCCACGCGTTGGCTTCATTTCATGGCCTTTACTGTCCGCTTCTTCGCGTTCGTCTGTCTGCCACGCGGCTACGTACTGTGAACTATTTCGACTTTCGTGTTAATCTCCTGTTGGTGACAACACCAATACAGGCGAAAACAAACACCAGGTCAAAAAACCTGCCCCAATCCTCAAAAAAATCCACTTCTCCTGCCCAATCTTCCATTTTTCCTGCCGTAAACGCGGCTGTAGGTGCTGCGAACCCCGCTAAAATCAAACTTTGCTGCTTCGTTCCTTGGCTGCAAAAAAGCCTCAGTGTTTTGAGTGTGCTTATTGGTTAAATAAGTCCAGTTTCCCGTTGTCAATTTTCAACTATCCATGTAATCCGTGCAATCCGTGAGAAATAATTACTTCGTTGCTTCCCGCTGCATCACCGTTTATACAAATAGCGATTGCTCAGCGCTATCTTGCGTTGGCGTTCAGCCAGATACTTATCGAGGTCGGGGTTGGGGAGAATAGATTTAATCTCAGCTGGCCAGAAGCCGCGGTGCCACTGCCGGTCGAGGCTGGCGCAGCGCACACAATAGACTGCTCCGTTGAAGTATTGCACTTCTTCGATAATCGTTCTGTGAATGATGCCATGGTCGTCAACGATGGCGTAAAGTCCGATTTGTGGTTCCATGGCGTCAAAGGTGGGTGTACGCTGCGAAATGGACATGCGCAATGCAGAAAACCCCCACAAATCGTGTACATTCGCTTTTAATAAAGTGTTTATGATTTTACTACGCAGTTATGGTCGTGTGACCGATTTTATATATGAATTATCTGGTCAGGCCACTTGGGCTGACTTTCGTTTTTTGCCGGTATACAGTTATGGTTTTTGGGTGGCGGTAGGCTTTTTTGTGGCGGCTTCGTTGGCGGCCATGGAGATGAGGCGCAGAGAGAATCTGGGCTTGATGCGCGGCATCGCTTCGGAGCAGGAAGTGGGCGCAGAGCCATCGTGGCAAGAGGGTATCACGTACTTTCTATTTGCCTTTATGCTCGGATTTAAGTTCTTAGGGTTGTTTACTTACTTGGGTGAGTTGCGCAGCGGTCAGTTGCTGATAGGCGACTACATGATGCCCGGCACAGGCAATCTGTTGGCGAAGCTCGGCTCGGTGTTTACGTACGGCAGCTGGATAGGCGGCTTGGCGTGCGGAGGAGCGATGGCGTATTACTACTACACCACGCGCAAGAAAGAACAGCTGCCCGTGCCGATTAAACAGCAAGTGATGAATTATCCCTCCGAAAGCATCGGGGACTTGGTGGTGATAGCGGCAGTGTTGGGCGTGACGGGCGCTAACTTTTTCAACTACTTAGAAAACCCGCAAGACTACATTCATTTTTGGGACGACCCCATCGGCTCGATGTTTAGCGGCTTGAGTATTTATGGCGGTTTGATTTGCGCGGGGATTGGTTTTGCGATTTATGCCAAGTGGAAGAAGATACACGTGGCGCATTTGTTTGATAGCGTGGCGCCCGGGTTCATTTTAGCCAACGGCATTGGGCGAATTGGTTGCCAGACTTCGGGCGATGGCGACTGGGGGGTGGTGAACGTGCACCAGAAGCCGGATTGGTTTCCGCAGTTTATGTGGAGCGACAACTATGCCCACAACATCATCAACGAGGGCGTGCCGATACCGGGCTGTGTGGAGGAACACTGTATGCAATTGCCGCAGGCCGTTTACCCCACTCCGATTTATGAATTTATCATGTGTTTTGTCATTTTCCTCATCTTGTGGAGCCTGCGCAAACGGTTGACGTATATGCACGGCATGGTGTTTACCATCTTTATGATATTCATTGGTGTGCAGCGATGTGTAATTGAGCAGTTTAGAGATTTGTCGGGCCGCGATTTATATCATGTGATGGGGGGAGCGTTTAAACAGAGCGAATTGATTTCGATTGTACTATTTATCTTAGGCATAGTGAGCACAGCCTACCTTTACAAGTATTACACCGGCAAAGGCGTTACTTTGTCGCCTCAAAAAGAAACTTAAACCTACAGCTTATGTCTAGCGTCACCACCAATCGAAAAGTCCCTGCATTTCCCACCGAAAAACACTGGCTTTTCGGCAGTGCGTATTTGCTGAAAGACCATCCGATGAAAACCTTAACTCGGTTTCATGCGAAGTATGGCGACATTTTTTCGTTGAGTTTGCCGTTCAACAAAGTGGTGGTGGCAGCCAAGCCGGAGTTTGCGAAGTATGTGTTGTTGGAGAACAATAAGAACTATACGAAGAGTTTGGCGTATGAGATGTTGGCGGTGTTGCTCGGCAATGGTTTGCTGACTAGCGAAGGCGAGTTTTGGAAAAAGCAACGCAAGTTGATACAGCCGGCATTTCACAAGCAGAAGTTAGCAGCGCTGACGGCCATGATGGTGGCGCGCACAGAAGAAGCCGTAGACCGATTTAAAGCTTATAGCGAAAATGGTGGGGATGTGGACATGCTCCCCGAAATGACCGATTTGACGCTCGATATTATTTCTAAGTCAATATTCAACAGCGGCCTATCGAGAGAGAAAGCGATGCAAGTGGGCGAACACATCACGCGCCTGAATGAGTATGCGGTAGAAAAGTTGAATAACCCCATTCGATTGCCCGCTAAGTTTCCTACACCTTTCAACATCCGAGAACGAAAGTCTATGCAAGCCTTGGATGATGTGATTTATGCCATCATCGATGTGCGTAGAAAAGAAGGAATATCGAAAGATGATTTGCTATCTATGTTGCTCGATGCGAAAGAAGAAGAGACAGGCAAAGGGATGGACAACAAGCAATTGCGCGATGAGGTAATGACTATCTTCATTGCCGGCAACGAAACGTCCTCTAATGCCCTATCGTGGATGTTTTATTTGCTCTCGCAAAACCCCGAGGCCGAGCAGAAGATGATGGCCGAAATCAATGAGAAGTTAGACTCGGGCACGGAGTTGACTTTTGAAAACTTGATGCAGTTCAGTTATGTGCGGATGGTGATTGAAGAAAGTATGCGCCTTTATCCTCCGGCTTGGAGCGTTGGCCGCAGAAACATAGAGGACGATGAAATAGGCGGCTATCACATTGAGAAAGGAACAAACGTGTTGGTGCCTTTGTTTTTGTTTCATCGCTCAGCGAAATATTGGGACGAGCCGATGGCGTTTCGTCCGGAGCGCTTTGCCCCAGACAAGCGCAACAACATCGACCGATTTGTGTACATGCCGTTTGGCGGAGGACCGAGGCTTTGCATCGGCAACCATTTCGCTATGCTCGAAATGCAGATTATCCTCATTTTGCTTTATCGTCACTTTAAATTTGAGTTGCAGCCGGGTTTTGTGGCAGAGGAAGATCCGCTGATTACGCTTCGCCCGAAAAACGGGATGAAGATGAAAGTGAGCAAAAGAGCATAAGCGGCCGAAAACGATTATAAATTACTTGTTATATGAGGTAATTGTTAATTGTTTGAACGTGCCGGGAAAGTGTCCAAAACTTTTTTGTAAGTAAGTCGGAAAATTTCTTGGTTGAATGAAAACCTTTTGTAGATTTGGAGGAGAATAGTTAATAAACCCCTGGACTATGCAACTTTTTACACGAATCGCAAAATCTTTCGCTGTTATCACTACTATAGTTGTTTCTTACAACGCCAGCGCTCAAGATCTCCATTTCTCTCAATACTATACGCACGCCTCTTGGTTAAATCCATCATTGGTGGGTAACTATGACGGTAGCTATCGCCTTGCGGCTATTTATCGCAATCAATGGTCTAGCGCTGTAGGTAAAAGCGGTTTTCAAACCGTGGGTGCCGATGTAGACTTCTGTATGTTGGAAGGGTACTTAAAAACCGATAAACTAGCGATTGGCGTTGGCTTCTTTAACGATCGTTCGGGTTCTGCCGGTCTTTCTATCTTGAATGCTAACTTGTCGTTGGCTTACCACAAAGGATTTGGCAGCAATGGTCAGCACCGTTTGTCAGTTGGTTTGCAAGGGGCGTTCATTCAAAAAACAGTGGACAATCCATTGTTTGGCGATCAGTTTTTGGGCCACAACCAAACTCCATCTAACGCCAGTCAGGAAAACTTAGCGAGCCGTGGTTTTTACCAAGGTGATTTCAATGCCGGTCTTTACTGGCGTTCAAACTTCCGCGATAAAGTTCGTTTGGGTGTAGGTTTTGGTGCTTATCACTTGATTGAGCCAAGACAAAACTTGGTGGTAAATCAATTGACTGGAGAAAAAGACAAGAAAAGCGTTTTGCCGCGTAAGTTTAATGCAGACTTTAACTTGGAAGCATTCTTTGGTAAGAAGAAAAAAGTATCTATATCTCCTGAGTTTTTGTTCATCTACCAACAACCTTTCATGGAAATGTTGCCGGGCTTGAGTGTGAACTACTACTTCAACACAGGCTTCAGAAATAACAACAGTATTAGCTTCGGTACTCGTTTCCGTTTGGGTGGCAACACACCAGACGCGGTTATCCCGATGGCTAACGTAGAGTTCCGCAATGTGCGTTTAGGGTTTGCTTATGACGTAAATATTTCTGATTTAAAACAATCTACTACTAATCGAGGTGCATTTGAAATTTCACTTGTTTATGTAGGTGAAACCATCAAGTCATTCAAAGCGAACAAGTCATTGCCAAGTCGCAGATTTTAATTTGACGGTTGACCGCAAATCGTGGTTGGCCGAATAGTGAAAACCTGCATCCACGGTGCAGGTTTTTTTAGAATAAAAAGACCCCTTATAAAAATCGCAGGAATGAAGAAAGCATTAACCCTCACTGTATTAACTCTTTTGTTGAGCACGACCATCATGGTGGCTCAAAAGAACAGAGTACCTTCCAAATCTATTGCTACTGAGTTGAAAATAGGTGACCGCTTTTATGCGGAAGGGTATTTTTACACAGCCGTAGAGTACTACAAAGACGCAGTTCGTCAGAAACCTGAAAATCGCTACGCTAACTTTTGGTTAGCGGCCAGTTTTTTACGCGCGAGAGATTATGAAAATGCGGAAGTGTTTTTCCGTAAGTTCTATGTCATCAAGCCGGGTGAAAAAGACAACAAATCAAAATGGCAACAAGAAGATGAGCGCTTGTTCAACAAAGGCGGTTTGTTTTTTGGAGAAGTTTTGCATCGCAACGGGAAGTATGATGAAGCCATCGAGTACTTAAACAAGTTTGTGAGCCGCTACAAACCAGTGGATGAAAAGGACAATTCAAAAGACCTAGCGAAATTAGAGATAGCAGGTTGTGAGTTTGCTAAAACAGCCGGTAAAGCAAAAGTGAAAATCAAAAATGCAGGAAATGGCATCAATAAATCATACACCGATGCCTCTCCATTCGGCTTAGGAGACAGTGTTTTGTACTACACCTCTGTGCGCAGCGAATTGAATAACGCCAACGACACTATCTACTACTTTGATGGCGCAAAACCTAAATTGACTTACGCGATTTACAAAAGTGCGTTTGCCGGAAATGAATGGAGCAAAGGAAAGTTGTTGGCGAATGAAGACATCAACGAAAAAGGTTACAGCGTGGGCAATGGCACGTTTAATAAAGACTTAACTCGTTTCTACTTCACTAAATGTTTAGAGTTAGATGATGATCGCTCATTGTGCAACTTATTTGTAGCTGACCATAAAGGGGGCAACTTCTCTAACGTCCAACGTTTGCCGGAGCCAATCAACGAGAAAGAAAAATCAACTTCTACTCAACCATCTGTGCGTACTTCTGCCGATGGTATGGAAATAGTTTACTTCTCGTCTGATCGCGTTGGCGGTGTGGGCGGCATGGATATATGGTATTTCTTGCGTGCTCAAAATGGCGAGTTTAAAGGCCCTAAATTAGTGCCGACTGTCAACACCTTGGGCGATGAAAGAACACCTTATTTTGACGACAGCACTAAGACTTTATACTTCAGCTCTAACGGACAACCCGGCTTTGGTGGTTTTGATGTGTTTAAAACAGAGGAACAACAAGATTTAACTTGGGGACCGGTGACTAACCTAGGTCAGCCTTTGAACACTGGAGCAGATGAACTTTACTATACCAGAAGCAGCGACCAAACCTATGGTTTCTTAGTATCTAACCGCGAAGGAAGCGTGCCGCAAAACGGCATCAAAACTGCGTCTGATGATATCTTTACTTGGACCAACTTTAAGTATGCCGTACAAGGTATGGTGTTTAAGGATGGCGAAGATGCAGGAGGAGTATTGACCGGTGCTACATTTAAACTTTATCGCAAATTGGAGGACGGTACGAAAGTGTTGGTGGGTGTGGACTCTTCGGCTAAAACAGGTGTTCGTTTGGATGCGCCAGGCAACGTGTTGCCTGGCAAAAAAAAGGATGACGGTATGTACTTCTTCAAACTTAATCCTGAAACGGACTATATAGTAGAAGTAGAGCGCGATGGTTTCCAACCCAAGTTTGAGAGCATCACCACTAAAGGTTTGCCAGATGAAGACACTATTCAAAACAACATGAACATACGCAAAGCAGCTTATGTAGTGAAAGGCTTGATTAGCCAAATCGTAAACAATGAGCCTATCATTGGCGCTAGCGTCACCTTGATAGAAATTTATCCAAACGGAATGGAGAAAACCAACTACTACATGAACAGTAATCCTTACTTTACTTTTGATGTAGATATGAACAAGAACTATAAATTGGTGGTGAAAAAAGAAGGCTACTTTGCTAACACCACTATTTTGAATACTTCAAACATTGGTTTGATAGACACTATTGAAAAGAATATCTCTATTGACAAATTGGAGTTGAATAAAGAATACACCTTGCAAAACGTGTTGTATGAATTTGGTAAAGCTACATTGACCGAAAACTCTAAAACGGTGTTAGATAACTTGTATCAAATTTTGGCAGAGAACTCAACGTTTGTGATTGAGTTGAGTGCACACACTGATGCGATTGGTACAGATGCCAGTAATTTAAAACTATCTCAAGCGCGTGCCGAAAGTTGTGTGAACTACTTAATTAGCAAAGGCATTGCTAAAGACAGATTGGTTCCAAAAGGATATGGCGAAAGCAAACCTAAAGTTCCAAACACCACTGAAGAAGGGAAAGATGATCCGGCAAGACGCGCCATCAACAGAAGAACAGAGTTCAAAGTATTGAAAGGTTAATTGATGGTAAAAATGAAATTTAAATAGGCGACTGAGAAGTCGCCTATTTTTTCTTCTACTAAGCGGAATAATTCTTGGCAGGCATTTTAAATTTGTAAATAATATCTGAGACAAAACTAAATTTACTGTTACCAACCAACCTATTGGATGTGTATAAATCACGAACTGTATTAGAGATAATTTTTACAACTGTTTGATAAGCATGAAAAAGCCACCAACTGACGAAGCAATTGGTGGCTTTGGATATAATATTATACGGTTAGATTATTTAAGACCAAAGGCAGCTTTGGTTTCTTTGATGGCGTTTAGTTCTTCCCAAGGGAATAGTTTTACCTTCACTTTTTTCTCGTCTTTTCTGCCTTTGTTAAACACTTTCTCTACCACTTTGCACTCGCGACCCATGTGGCCGTAAGCAGCAGTTTCCAGATAAATTGGTGTGCGGAGGTTAAAGCGAGTTTCAATGAAGTAAGGACGCAAATCGAACTCTTTCATTTTTAAAAGTTTTGCGGCTATTTGTCCATCGGTCAAATTCACTTTGGCAGTGCCGTAAGTGTTTACAAATAAACCTACAGGTTGCGCTACACCAATAGCGTAAGCTACTTGTACCAAGGCTTCATCGCACACACCGGCAGCTACCAAGTGTTTAGCAATGTGTCGGGTCGCGTAAGCGGCTGAGCGGTCTACTTTAGAAGGGTCTTTGCCGGAGAATGCACCACCACCGTGAGCACCTTTGCCACCGTAAGTATCAACGATGATTTTGCGGCCGGTTAAGCCGGTGTCACCGTGTGGTCCACCGATAACGAATTTGCCGGTAGGGTTGATGTGATATTTAATTTTGTCACTGAACAACACCTGCACACGCTTAGGCAATTTTTTCTTCACGCGTGGGATAAGGATATTGATAACATCATCCTTGATTTTCTTCAACATCAGGCTGTCTTTGCCAAAATCGTCATGTTGGGTAGAAATAACAATCGTGTCTATACGCACAGGTTGGTTGTTGTCATCATATTCAATCGTCACTTGGCTTTTAGCATCCGGACGAAGGTATTTGATGGCTTTATTTTCTCTGCGCAATCCGGCCAATTCGCGCAATAATGTATGTGCTAAATCTAAGGCCAATGGCATGTAGTTGTCGGTTTCTTTAGTGGCGTAGCCAAACATCATACCTTGGTCACCTGCACCTTGCTCTTCAGGTTTTTTGCGTTCAACACCTTGGTTGATGTCGGGGCTTTGCTCGTGAATGGCAGACAATACACCACAACTGTTGGCTTCAAACATATACTCGGCTTTTGTATAGCCGATTCTGCGGATAACATCGCGTGCAATGTCTTGCACGTCTAAGTAGGCATTAGATTTTACCTCGCCTGCCAACACTACTTGGCCGGTAGTCACTAAGGTTTCACAAGCTACTTTTGAGCTTGGGTCATAGGCTAAGAATTGATCAATTAGCGCGTCAGAAATTTGGTCGGCCACTTTATCCGGATGGCCCTCAGACACTGATTCGGAGGTAAACAAGTATGACATAGTTTAAATTTATTTAGACGGTGAAAATAAGAATTTGATTAAAAGGAAAAAGTTGGCTTAAGTTTTTCTTCGTTCGTGTTGTTTGATGAGCCAATAATACCAAGCTACACCAATGATATAGAGCGCCACGGTGACGAAGATAATGTTGGAGTAACGAACGCCTGCCTCTCTGAAAATGGAGAAAACTTTAGCGCTGGCAAACCAACATCCGCTCCAGATAGAGGCGTTTATTGCTGACATCATTTCTCGGTTTTTTTCGCCTACGTAGTTCATGGTGAGCTCGCTAGTGATGGGGCCGGCCATGTTCATGAGCGGTTGACGAATGGTAAAAGTAATCATGGCGACCATGAGGCCAACGGTGGTGTGGTTATACCACTCCGAAGTGCCCATGAGGAATAGCATGATGATGGCGAGTGATTGAAACAAGGTGATGGAAACTTGATAGCCAAATTTTCTTTTGATGGCAGGAATAAGCAAACCGGCAAAAGCAACTAATGTGAATGCTATGGAATTCATGAGTGAAAACTGTGGCGCTTCCATGTCATGCACATCGTGAAAGAAAAGGTTGATGACGGGAATAGTAAACCCGGCACCCAAAGCAATAATAAACGTAGGAACAACAGCTTTGGCAATCAGTGACCAATCGTAGTCACTGTGAATATTGCTAATAGGGACTTTGGTGCCGATGTTTTCCTCTTGAGGCAAGCAATAGACATAATAAATACCCACGAACCCCAGTGTGGAGTAAAGAATAAGTTGAACCTCCGTAGTGAAAAACGGATGAATAAGCGGCAATAGAAAACTGGTCAACCCAACAAAAATAGTAGTGATGTTTCCTGCGGAAAAAAACAACGCAATACTTTCTGTTTCTAGTTCTTTGGCGCCATTGAGTAAAACATAAGGCATCACTAAAATTTGTAAGAGTGAAAACGCAATTCCCCACAAAGACATGAGCAACCGGATGAGCTCTGTGTTGTGGGTGTGAATGCCGAAGATGAGTAATAAAGCCACTACGGGTGCAGCTATTGAGCCGGCCAGCATAAATGGCTTGAGCCGCTTGCCTTTGACATAAAGCGCGAGCGGAACGGCACAGAGTAAAATAGTAAGATAGCGATTGCCAATCATCGATGCTATTTCATAGTCTTTGAAGCCATGATCGAGCATTTGATAGTTGAGTAATAAAGTAAAAGCGGAGTTGATGAGCTGCAAAAATACATCCGCCAACAGCAAGTAGATGATTACTCGCGGAATGCGGAAATAATTTTGAAAGGCGCTCTTCATGCTTGGCTTAAAACATTATTCGTTAGATAAAGTTGTTTGCAAGAAATCAAAAATTTTTTCTTTTTCATCCGGTGAGAACCAATGAATGTTTTCATCTTTTTTGAACCAAGTCATTTGCCGTTTGGCATAGTTGCGGGTGTTTTGCTTGATGAGCGCAATGGCAGCCGGTAAATCAATTTTATCTTCAATAAAATCAAAGAGCTCGGTGTAGCCAACCGTGTTGAGTGTATGTAATTTTTTGTGTAAGTAAAGTTCTTTTACTTCTTCGAGCAATCCTACTTTCATCATTTCATCTACACGCAGATTGATGCGCTCATAAAGAAGTTCTCGCGGCAATTGAAGACCAATTTTGATGATGCGAAATGGTCTTTCGGTTTTTTTTCCGATTCGCTGTTCGGAATATTTTTTGCCGGTGGTGTAAATGATTTCTAAGGCACGTTTTAAACGAATAGGGTTTTTTCTATCCACCTTAGCGTAGTACTCTGGGTCAAGTCGTTCAACCTCTTGTTGTAACCAATCCAAATCTTTTGTGTTGAGAAAATTTCTGGCGGTCCAGAGCTGTTTAGGATCTTCAGTTTCAAACTTATCAAAGCCGCTGCATATCGCGTTGATGAATAAGCCCGAGCCGCCTACCATCATGGCTATTGGTTTTTTGGAGAAATATTGGGAGAGAAATTCAAGAACTTCGGCTTCATATTTTCCCGCGCTGTAGCTTTTGTTGTGAATAGAAATATTATTAATGAAATGATGAGAGACGGTGCTTAATTCTTGCTCGGTTGGCTTTGCAGTGCCGATAGTCATCTCTTGATAAAATTGGCGACTGTCTGCAGAGATAATTTCGGCATCGAACAGTTGTGCTAGCTCAATGGCTAATGAGGTTTTGCCAACGGCAGTCGGCCCACATACAACAATAAGTATACCTTGAGTTTTCATGGGTTACTTTTTTGATAAGCCGAGTTTTTCGCCAAGCGATAACATCATACGATAAGCTTCCTCATAGTCATTATGAATTTTACCTTCCATTATCGCTTCTTTGATTTCTTCTTTGATGATGCCAATTTCACGACCAGGCGCTATACCAAAAGTTTGCATAATTAACTCACCACTGATGGGTGGTTGAAAGTTGCGTACTCGATCTTTTTCTTCTACCTCTTTAAGCTTTTGACGAACCGTTTCGAAACGTTGTAAGTAACGCTTCACTTTGTCTTTATTTTTTGATGTGATGTCTGCTTCGCAAAGCATCATCAATTGGTCAATGTCATCGCCTGCTTCGAAGAGCAATCTGCGCAAGGCACTATCGGTGATTTCCTCTTTGGTGAGAGCAATGGGCCGTAAGTGGAGATAAACCATTTTTTGCACAAACTTTAGTTCTGCACCTAGTGGTTGTTTCATTCGTCTGAAAATTTTGGCTACCCATTTACTGCCTAACACTTCGTGGCCATGAAAAGTCCAACCTTCACCCTGCACAAATTTCTTAGTCGGTGGTTTAGCAATATCATGCAACACAGCCGCCCAACGCAACCACAAATTGTTCGTATTTTTAGTGATGTTATCTAACACTTGGAGGGTGTGAAAGAAATTATCCTTATGACCTTTGCCTTCGTAATTTTCTACGCCTTTGAGTTGCTGAAACTCAGGGAAAATTATTTTCAACAAGCCGCTATCTTCGAGCAATAAAAAACCAGTGGAAGGGCGAGGAGCAAGAATTATCTTATTAAACTCTTCCGTAATGCGTTCTTGAGAGATGATGTTAATGCGTTCGGCATTTCTTCGAATAGCGTCAAACGTAATCGGGTCAATCTCAAAATCGAGTTGCGTAGCAAAACGAATAGCGCGCATCATGCGCAGTGGGTCATCGCTAAACGTAATGTCCGGATCGAGCGGAGTAATGATTTTTTTTTCTGCTAAATGCGCCACGCCACCAAATGGGTCTACTAACTCGCCAAAGCTATCTTTGCTTAGTGAAATAGCTAGTGCATTGATTGTAAAATCTCTACGGTTTTGGTCATCTTCCAGCGTGCCGTCTTCTACCACTGGTTTGCGCGAACCTCTGTCATAGCTTTCTTTACGAGCACCAACGAACTCTACATCCAAGTCGCCACAACGAAATTGTGCAGTACCAAAGTTTTTGAAAAAGTTGACGTGAATATTGGCGTTTATTTTTTCGGCAGTTTTTTGGGCTAACTCTATACCGCTGCCTACGCACACAAAGTCAATGTCTTTGCACGGACGACCAAGTAATTGGTCACGCACATATCCGCCAACCGCATAGGCGTCTATGCCTAAATCGTTGGCTGCATCGGCCACGTGCCGAAAAATAGGGTGAGATACGTCAATAAGTGTTTTCTTTTCCATAGCACAAGCATTTAGCGAGTGCTTTAAAAGAAAAAGGCTCCGCAATTTTTGCAGAGCCTATGTACCGCGTAGGGGAATCGAACCCCTCTTTCATCCGTGAAAGGGACGTGTCCTAACCGATAGACGAACGCGGCTTCTTTCTAAAGCGGACGCAAATGTAGAATTTTTTTGGAAGCTAAAAAGATTTGCTCGAAAAAAACTTTCCTATTGATGGTTTATCCGGTTATAGCTTTGATGCCCGGCAGTTCTTTGCCCTCAAAATATTCTAGCATAGCACCGCCTCCTGTAGATACATAGCTAACTTGATTGGCCAAACCAAATTGATTGACCGCAGCTACACTATCGCCACCGCCTACCAAACTGAAAGCACCTTGGGCTGTTGCTTTGGCGACTGCCTCTGCAATTGCTTTAGTGCCTTGCTGAAATTTCTCCATTTCAAAAACACCCATTGGACCATTCCAAAGAATGATTTTCGAGGCTAAAATGGTTTCTGAAAAAGTAGCAATCGCTTGCTCGCTTATATCTAAGCCCATCCAGCCTTCCGCTATTGCATTACTCGGAGATTGTTGTGTTTCAGCATCAGGTGCAAATTTATCGGCTATCACGCTGTCTACAGGTAATAGTAATTGTACGTTTTTTGCTTTCGCTTTGGCGATAAGTTCAAGCGCAAGTTCCAATTTGTCGTCTTCGACTAAACTATTCCCAATATTGCCGCCTTGCGCTTTGAAGAAAGTGTAAGCCATACCGCCACCAATGATGATATTGTTGGCTTTGTCGAGCAGACTTTCAATCAAAAGAATTTTATCTGACACTTTTGCACCACCTAAAATAGCGGTAAATGGTTTTTCGAAGCTAGTCAACACTTTTTGTGCGCTACTCACTTCGTTAGCCATCAAGTAGCCAAACAGTTTGTGGTTGTCGTCAAAATAATTCGCCACAATAGTTGTAGACGCATGAGCGCGATGAGCGGTGCCAAATGCATCGTTTACATATACATCGCCATGCTTTGAAAGTTTTTCGGCAAAAGCGGCATCCCCTTTTTCTTCTTCTTTATAAAAGCGCAAGTTCTCGAGGAGCAAAACTTCTCCCGGTTGCAAAGTAGCCGAAAGCGTAAAAGCTTCATCATTTATGCAGTCTTCGGCAAATTTGACAGGTACACCCAGCAGTTCGCTAGTGGTTTTCACTACATGCTTTAAAGTATGTTTAGTATAATCTATTGTGCCGTCTTCTTTTAGTTTTTTGAGTGGACGCCCAAGGTGGCTCATTAGCACCACACTGCCGCCATCATTCAATACTTTTTTGATAGTAGGGACAGCCGAACGAATGCGTGTATCGTCCGTTACCTCAAAAGTTTTTTTATCAAGCGGCACGTTAAAATCTACACGAACTAAGGCACGTAGTCCCTTAAAATTGATGTTTTCTACAGTTTTTAAACTCATTGTTACAAATTAAGTGATGCGAAAATAATTTTTCAAAATCTTTAAATTAACTACATATTTTAGCAAAAACTAAATAATATAGTTTTTTATGAAGATAAATCAAAATAACGTCAATGATAGTCATTTAAAGCCAACGGTGCTTTTTGTAGATATGAATTCATTTTTTCCGAGTTGCGAGCAGCAGGTAAACTATTGGTTGCGTCATCGTCCGGTCGGTGTTTGTGTATACACCGGGCAACATGGTTCAGTGATTGCGCTGTCAAAAGAGGCAAAGTTAATGGGCATAAAACCGGCTCGCTTGTCGGAACTTTTGCCGCGCTACCCGAGCTTGGTGCCGTTAGAAACTAATCCGGCACGCTATCGTGAATTTCATCACAAAATCATGAATGTCCTGCGCAGTTTTTCGGATGATGTGATTCCGAAAAGTATAGACGAAGCAATCGTCAATCTGACCGACTACCAATTACTGTATAAAGACATGGAGCAAGTGGCGCGCGAGATTAAGCAACGAATCAAAAGAGAAGTTGGCGATTGGTTTACTTGTTCTATCGGCATTGCGCCCAATGCATTTTTGGCAAAACTCGCTAGTGATATTCAAAAGCCGGATGGCTTGATTGTTATCTCACCCGAAACTATTGATACTGTTTTAGCTGATTTGAAGCTGACTGATTTACCCGGCATTAACAAAAAAATGGCTATGCGGCTAGTGATGGCAGGTATTCATTCTCCTTTGCAGATGCGCCACACTCCGCCTAATGTTTTGCGCAAAGCATGTAAAAGTGTGCTAGGTGAGCATTGGCACTATCGGCTAAATTTTAAAGAGGTAGATATAGCCACTGATAATTACAAAAGTATGCAAGCTATGCGCCAAGTATCGAAAGCACAGCGCGCTAACTTAGACACGATATATGATATTCTGCGTGCATTGTGTTTGCAGCTCGAAAAGCGGCTGATGCGTCATAAGTTGAAAGCGCATTTCTTGGGTTTTTCTTGTGGTTACGAGCATGGCAGCTACTATGAAGATTCGGTGCGTTCCACTACGCCCATACAAGGCGCCATTGATATGTATGACATTATTATCGGTCGGATTCGACTACATGAAAAAGCTCGGGCTATTGAACCGATTTTAAATCAAGAGATTACACGAATGGCAGTGTATGTTACTGCCTTTGAAGACGCAGAGTTTGTGCAGTATGCACTTTTTGGAGATAATTTAGAAAAAGATAAACTGCGCAAAGTGGTCTATAGCGTTAAAGATAAATTTGGTTTTGAAAAAGTGCAATTGGCTGCGGAGTTAACGGCCACACCGGTGATGAAAGATGTGATTGGCTTTGGCTCTATCAAAGATATTATGGATGAAAACTACCATTACGTGACTGATAAAGAAAGTCGTTACATCGTGGATGATGATGAGGCACTTAGTCTATTTGAATAACAATAGACTGCTAAACAACTTGATGTTAAACCCGATTTTTGATTTGCGACTTGATTTAGTTTATCTACTGCATTGAATTATAAATAAACATGGATAATCTTTTAGTCGTAAAATTTGGTGGCACTTCAGTGGGTGCAGCCGACAGAATTCAGCAATTGCCTTCGATTGTTGCTCAGTTAAAAAAAACAATATCGCACAGTAGTAGTGGTTTGCTCAGCTATTTCAAAAGTAACTGATTTGCTGATAAAAGCCGGTGAGCAAGCCGCAAAGAAAAATGGCCAGTATGAACAAACAGTAACGGAGATAGCACAAAAGCATTTGATGGTTTATGCTACATTATTATCAAAGAATAATGTAGCTACAAAACAATTGTTATCCGCGCTCGAAGAGTTGAAAAAAGATTTATTATGGCGTGTTTCTTACAGGAGAGTTTACGGATCGCACCAAGGATTTGGTGATGAGTTTTGGGGAACGACTGTCGTGCGCTTTGGTGGATGCTTATTTCCAGCAACGAAAATTAAAATCAAGTATTTGTGATGCTCGCACGGTTGTAAAAACAAACAGCGAGTTTGGCTATGCTAAAGTAGATTTCAACGCTACAAACAAGCAACTCAAAACTTGTATTAGTGATAAGAAAGATATCAGCTGCAGTTGACCACCTTCGGCAAAAACATTAGAGCGATTTGTGTAGACGGTACGTTTGATTATTGTCAGCGTATGGTCAAAACAGCTTTTGCAGATGCGGAGTTGACGAAGAAATTAGGTTTAACCTCAGCTAATTCAATCAACATTGGTCGACTATTACCGCAAATGACTTATTACACTTTTGCAGCTAATCACCATTTTGCTCAAATAGGACAAATGCCCACCATCATTGTTCCGAGTGGAAATTTTGGGAACATTACTGCCGGTTTGTTTGTAAAAAAATGGGCTTCCCGATTCAACGCTTTATTGCTGCAACGAATGCCAATGATGTGGTGCCTACATATTTTACCACCGGTCATTATACACCACGAGCATCAGTGCAAACAATTTCTAATGCGATGGATGTAGGAACACCTAGTAACATGGAGCGTATCTTATCGCTTTACGATAATTCATTGGAGAAAGTAGCTGAGGATGTAACGGCTTTTGCGGCTACCGATGAAGAAACCGCAATCACTATGAAAGCATATTTCGAAAAGTATAACTATATCGCTGACCCACATACTGCCGTTGGGTTATTCGTGGCAGAGAAATTTGCGCCAAGCGAACAAAAACTAGTCATGGCCACCGCACATCCCGCTAAGTTTAAAGAAACAGTAGAAGACATACTTAGCACCACCATTGATTTGTCTATACAGCTAAGTTCATTGCTGGATAAGCCATCCAAAGCTGTTTCAATCCGAAATGATTTTGAGGAATTGAGAGGGATTTTACAAGACAATATTTGATTAGGTCTTTCTCCGAATTTTTGTAATCCAAGTTTTGATTTTTGTGATAAACCCGGGCGTTGAAGTTGCGGATGAGGTTTCGCCAATGAGAAAACCGTATGGTTTAAGCGAATCGATATGGTCACAGAGTATTTTAAACATAGCCATAAGCGGAATAGCCAATACTATGCCCGGTATGCCCCAAATTATGTTGCCAATAACAAGCGCTATGATTGTGAACAGCGGGTTGATTTTTACTTGTGGTCCGAGTATGAGCGGTTCGAGTACCCAACCTTGAATCAGTTGTACAATGCCATAAGTTACCACAATGCCACCAAGCATAGCTGGACTCCCACCATTTACGGTAGTTACTAATACAGTGATAACCGTGCCGGTTATGTTACCGATAAAAGGTACAATCTCCAGCAAACCGCAAAGCACCGCAAAGAAGATAGCATTCTTGACGCCCAAGATTGAGAATCCAATGCCATACATTATCCATAAGCAGACAATCATTTTGGCCATACCTGCCAGATATTGTTGAGAAACATTGGCAGCACGTAAGATGACTTGCTCCGTTTCTTGCTGTTGATCACTAGGTGAAAGTTGCAGGATAAAACTTTTGATGTGAGTTCTGTAAAAAAGCAAGAAGTAAACATATACGAACGTAAGCACAGCTCCTGTGCCTACGCTACTCAACGAACCGGCTAGGCTCTCTATCATAGCAGTAACAGAGCTTTGTTGGTTTTTGAGCAATTGCGATTGCTCGGACAATGAAATGCCAAAATGGTAGAAGATAGATTGCTGGAGTTTACTCGTGATTTCAAAGAATTTTGACTTGATGAGCGCTACATCTTCAAGCAAAGCCGACACTTGCCATCCAATCAACGCACCAATCGCAGCTATAAAAAGGAGTAAACCGAGCAGGCAGATGAAAACCGCCAATCCGCGTGGCACTTTTTTACTTTCCATCCATTTAGAAAAGGGTAGAAAAAGCGTAGCCAATATGCCGGCTATCGAGATAGGGATTAAAAATTCTTTAGCGAAATATAATCCCGCGGTAATTAAGAAAATGAGAAGAAGTTTTTTTATCAAGGGATAGATGTTCAATCTGCGCAAACCGCGTTCACCAAAGGTAGCCTATTTAAACATTATGGTAGTTATTAGTCGTTAAAAGCCAATAAATAGACTAATGGAAATAACTAATAGTGGAGAGCCTTACCATTTCTTCCCACTTCGTCCATTTTTCTGTCCCAAATTCCCACTTTGAGTTTATTATGTTCAACATGACATGTGGAAATCAGTGTTTTTTATGTGGATAACGCAACATCTTGTCCACATCGAACGTTAATAGTGAAATATTTACCACTTTTTACCACAGCTGAAAGCTAGTAAAATCAAGGGTTTTGGTTAATCTTTAAGTTGTTGAAAATTAAAAAAGGGGTTTTAGTGGTATTGAGTGGTAATATGTGGGTGTAGTATTTATTTTTGTAGCACTAAACACACTAACGGATTATGTTATTCCGCGGACAATTTGATTGCACAATGGACGATAAGGGGCGCATTAAGATGCCGGCTACCTTGCGCAAGCAATTTCCGGGCGAAGACAACAACCGCTTCATGATTGCCAAAGACATCGAAGATTGTTTGGTGATCTACCCGCTTAAAACATGGGAGGAGCAGGAAGCCATTCTGGCGAAACTTAATCCCTTCAACACTCAACACCAAAAATTTTATAATGCGATTACTGTAGGGCTTACCGAAGTAGAAATGGACAGCGCGGATAGATTTTTGATTTCAAAAAGTTTACAAAAGTATTTGGGGGCAACCAAGGACATCGTGCTCAAAGCCAAACGCGACAGAATTCAAGTGTGGGATGCTGCCAAGTTTGAACAATACACCCAAGTGAATATTGCAAACATTCAGCCATTGGCCGATGAAGCAGCAAGGTACTTGGATGATTTAGAAAAAAATAAATAGTGAAGCGGCTTAGCTACCTAAACGAAGCAAAAAAATGAGAGAAGAGAAAAACGGTAGCGGCTATCACACACCCGTTCTTTTACATGAGTGCATAGAAGCGCTAAACATTAAACCGGAAGGTACATACGTTGACGTAACGTTTGGTGGCGGTGGTCATTCATCTGTTATACTCAGCCAACTAGGTTCGGAGGGCAAACTCATCGGTTTTGATCAAGACGAAGATGCGCAACGAAATGCTTTATACGATCCGCGCTTCCAGCTTATTCGCGCCAACTTTAGCGAGGTGAAAAGCTTTTTGCGTTTGCATGGTCATTTGCCTGTTGATGGCATTTTGGCGGACCTCGGTGTTTCAAGTTTTCAATTTGACACAGCCGAGCGCGGGTTCAGTTTTCGCTTTGACGGACAGTTGGATATGCGTATGAACCGAGGAGCAGCTAAAGACGCGCGCGAAGTGTTGATGACTTACTCTGCTGAGCAGTTGCAACAAATGTTTAGCGAATATGGCGAAGTGCGCAATTCAAAAACATTAGCCTTAGCTATAGTAGAAGCAAGAGCGGTGAAGCCGATTGAAACTATTGCGGAGTTAAAGTTGATTGCCGAAACACACCGCATGGGCGAAATGCATAAGTATATGGCGCAAGTGTTTCAAGCTATTCGCATCGAAGTAAATGATGAGTTGGGGGCGTTGAAAAAGTTTTTGCAACAAGCGCACGAAGTGTTGGTGCCCGGTGGGCGATTGGCAGTAATCACTTTTCATTCGTTAGAAGACCGATTGGTAAAAAACTATATGAAGCATGGCACTTTTGAAGATGAACCAGATAAAGATTTCTTCGGAAATTTTGAAAGAAAATTTAAGCTAATCACCAAAAAGCCAATTGAGGCAACACCTGAGGAACAAAGAAAAAATTCGCGCTCGCGATCAGCAAAACTGAGAGTAGCCGAAAAAGTATAAACCAGACATGGAACAACAAGAAAACATAGAACAAGAAGTAAAGAAAAAGCGATCATCGGCAGGGCGCAGCTTCTCTTCTATGTTGGGTAAGTTGGATAGCGTGGGTGAGTCGGGAATGACCGTAGTGAAAGACAACTTAGGGTTTGTTGTTTTTATTGTGATGTTGGCGATGCTGCACATTGCGAACACTAACATGGCCGAAGATTTTGCGCGAAAAATTACGCGTATGGAAAAAGAAGTGAAGCAGTTGCGCTGGCGATACATGACCACTAGTAGCGGATTGATGCAGAAAAGTAAGCAAAGCGAAGTCGCCAAGTTGGTGCAATCGCAAGGCATAAAAGAATTGCGTGTTCCGCCTTTCAAAATTGAAGTGACGGAAACCAAAAAAGATTAACAAAGAACAAGCTGTAGCTACCTGACAAAATATAGCAGCAGTAAAATATAAATTGAAGTAAAGCACAGTGGCAAACAAAAGGCAAGAAATACTCTTACGGGCAAACTTAGGTTTTGTGGCGATGTGCCTTTTGGGTTTATCTATTGTTGTTCGAGCCGGTTATATTCAAATGGTGCAAGGTGAGCACTATAGAAGTTTGGCAGATAGCTTGACTATTTTCCCAAAAACAATCTTTGCGGAACGAGGAAATATTTATTCTGAAAATGGTCGCCTGTTAGCGACCACGCTTCCAACATTCGATGTACGTATTGATTTCAAAACACTGCAGAATAATCCTGAGTTGTTTAAGCAGCACGTAGACTCTATATCTATTCTCCTCGCCACAACTTTTGGCGATAAATCATCAGATCAATACAAAGCTGAACTCAAAAAGGAGTATAGAAAAAGAAGCCGTTACTATTTATTGAAACGTAATGTTACTTACAATCAAATGGAAGACATGAAGTCGTGGCCGCTGTTTCGCAAAGGACAATACAAAAGCGGCATGATTGCTGTACAAAACGACAAGCGTTTGATGCCATTTGGTTTGTTGGCCAAACGAACAATTGGGTTCACTAATAGTGATGGTCGTATGGTGGGATTAGAAGGAAAGTTGCAGGAGGTGTTACCATTCCTTTGGATAGCAAAGAGCAAATCACACCGGAGCCGGGTCACGATATTTATACCAATTTAGATATTGAGTTGCAAGATGTGGCTGAAGATGCTTTGTATCGCGCACTCCAACACCATCAGGCCGGTCACGGTTGCGTAGTGTTGATGGAAGTGAAAACCGGAAAGATTAAGGCAATTGCCAATTTGAGTACAAATAAAGATTCAACCTATGGTGAAAACTTCAATTTTGCTGTAGGCGAAGCTACAGAGCCGGGTTCAACATTTAAGTTGGCTACTGTTGCTGCTTTGATGGAAGATGGGTTAGTTACTGCTAACACGAAGGTGGATATGGGTAACGGTATTGCTACATTTTATAATCTACCTATAAAAGATCACGAAGCTCCCGAAATTCCTGTGGTAACACTTCAGCGTGCTATCGAAATATCTTCAAATGTAGCTGTGGCTAAACTAGCATATGCTAATTACTCGGCCACTCCAAAAAAGTTTTATAATCATTTAGAAGATTTTGGTTTTACAAAGAAAATTGACATTGAATTATCGGGTGCTGCGCAACCAAAGTTAGCTGATGTGAAAAAGTGGAGTGGGGTATCAACCGCTTACCTGGCACATGGGTATGAATTGCAGATTACTCCACTACATACCCTTATGTTTTACAATGCAATTGCCAATAATGGAACAATGGTTGTACCGCATTTAGTAGACAGAATAAAATCATATAATCAGACCGTAGACACGATTAATACGACTATACTCAAAGAGGATATGTTGAGTGAGTCAACGGTAAAACAACTTCGAAAAATACTAGAAGGTGTAGTGGAGAATGGTACAGCCATGAACTTGAAAACAGATTATTTGCGAGTAGCGGGCAAAACGGGTACAGCTGTTATTGCACAAGGAAGTAAAGGGTATAAAAAAGATGGAGCGAAAGTATATCAAGCCTCTTTTTGCGGATATTTCCCTGCTGAGGATCCAAAGTATTCGATGATTGTGGTGATAAACTCTCCGAGCACAAACGGATATTACGGCAATTTA
>Ga0315904_10002874_pt1 | contig 26046 bp, 12 predicted proteins | sample LakEriMetagenome_6_FD_203529 | JGI IMG/M metagenome (GOLD analysis project Ga0315904, IMG submission 203529) | Freshwater fungal communities from buoy surface, Lake Erie, Ohio, United States - Buoy 12 MA120 | ecosystem: Environmental > Aquatic > Freshwater > Lake | place: USA: Lake Erie, Ohio...
GAATACTCGGATGGATGGTGATTTGTCTCTCAATAATCGTTTGTTTGTTTCTAAGGATGTATCTCTGAACAGCAATTTGTACGTGAAGTCGAATACTTGGATAGATGGTGATTTGTCTCTCAATAATTGTTTGTTTGTTTCTAAGGATGTATCTCTGAACAGCAATTTGTACGTGAAGTCGAATACTTGGATAGATGGTGATTTGTCTCTCAATAATCGTTTGTTTGTTTCTAAGGATGTATCTCTGAACAGCAATTTGTACGTGAAGTCAAATACTTGGATGGATGGTGATTTGTCTCTCAACAATCGTTTGTTTGTTTTGAAGGATGCCTCTCTGAATGGCAACTTATACGTTTGTGGTCGTACTACTTTTTATGAACCATCTGGTTCTGTCATTACAGACGGTACTTCAAGAGGAACTTTAAATCTAACTCACGGCGATGCTTCTGGGGGGTCCTCTATCCTATTTCAATCTGTAAATAGTCAGGACAATGATTATGCTTACATCCAGTATCAGGAAAACGTGCCTTATGCTGGACAAACTACTACAGAGTCAGGGCTGCTAACAATCGGAATTGAGAATGAGATTACAGGGGTTAACAGAGACCGCATTAGTTTGTGGGCGGCAAATGGTTCTGGCAATGTTGGAATCAATACCAAGTTTCCCAATTATAATTTGGATGTGAGCGGACAAATACGCATCTGTGAAGGCACTGGTACAATAGCCTCTGCGACAACTGGGTCCATGATACTAGAACACACCGCCGTAGGCGGAACATCATCAATTATGTTCAAGGGTCCAAACAGTACGACAAATGACTATGCTTATATCCAGTATGAGGACAATACAGCATATACTCTTCCGGTCTTAAAATATGATTTTAGTGCGAATAGTGGAACGACTTTTACAAGCACTGGTTCAAATACTGCGATTCTGACTAAAGCCGGAGTACCTGCCAACATAACTTCCGTTGCTGTATCTGGACTCACGCCTTTGCCTAATCCAAATAATTTTCCAGCTGGCATTTCTTGTATCCGCTTTAACCAAACTAATTTAACAGTTGGAAGTGGTGATACTATTGCTTATCTCCAGACATCCGCAAGTCCGTTTACTGCTGGTGGATTTACGTTTTCTGCTTGGATACGTCCAGTAATAACTAATGTTGCTAATTGTCGATTTTATATTTTGAATATATCGCCACCGCCTGATTCTAATATATCAAACTTTTCTATCCATTTTGGTGGTGGTGAGATTGCTGCTTTAATTGGCGACGATTCAACTAATTTCATAACTACTGCTGATAATTTATTAACATCCAATACATGGGTCCATTATGCTTTCACATTTGATAACGCAACTTCGACTGGAAGACATTATATAAATGGTAATTTAAATGGAGGAACTAACTATGGAAATGGATACTTAGGCAAACAGCTTACCGCAATAAATCAAAATATACTGATAGGTCTTAAGTATGGATATAATACTGGTGAACAAATCCCCTCAACAGGTATATATGCAAAAGGTTTCCATGGATACATGAATTATGTAAATATGTTTGACCGTGCTTTGTCTATTACTGAGATTGCGGTTTTGTATAATACTCCTGGATACACACAATCCACGATTAATCGGGGTCTTATGACATTCGGTATTGAAAACGAACCTGGCGCTGTTTTTAATGACCGTATTGCTTTAATGCCCGCAAACGGTTCTGGATTTGTCGGAATCAATACAAAGACGCCGACTTGCGCATTGGATGTGAATGGTTCTATCAATGCAGGAGGGGATCTTAATTTTACCGGGCCATATGCTGCGAATGGCAAAACACCCAAAATTCAATTTAATGTAACAAACTTAGGTAAAGCCTATATAAATTGTATAGGCGGACCGACAGGATCTGAAGTAAATAACACTCGTTTACAATTTGTTGTTACTCCCAACAGTGGGAGTGATATAGAGGCTTTAACCATAAATACTAAAACAGGAAATGTCGGAATTGGAACAACGACTCCTTTTTACAGATTGAGTTTGGGCCAACTGAATGCAAATTGTAAATTAGCAGTATACGATGATGGAACTGGAAGTAATTGGTATGGTATTGGAGCAAATGCATCTAATTTGACATTTGGAGCAGGACTAACACAAGCAGGAACACCTCAGATGGTATTATCTAGTACTGGAAGGCTAGGTATTGGAACTACAACTCCTGGTTCAATGTTAGATGTGAACGGATCTTTAAAAGCTGGAGAAACAACTATTACAGGAGCAACAAATATTAATACAACTGGATCTGCAGCAACAAATATTGGCGCCACCGGTACAACAACAACCTTTGCTGGATCTGTTAAAGGACCAACACCTGCTGCTGATGATCAATATGAACTTGCTACAACTAATTGGGTTATTGCCAAAGGATACAGTACTGGTATAGGTATGAATCCTACTTTTACTACTGTAACTGCTGATTCTTTTAACGCAGCTTCAGATTACCGTATTAAAACCGACGTGAAGCCTCTCGACGCATCTTTTAATATTGATGTTTTAAAGCCGGTCACCTATACCAATACTCGACACGGTCGCCAAGATGTTGGGTTTATTGCCCACGAAGTCCAGGAGCATTATCCATTCTTGGTCAATGGAGAAAAGGATGGTGAGCAAATGCAGTCGCTCAATTACATTGGGCTTATTGGCATTTTGACCAAGGAAATCCAGGATTTGAAGCGGCGATTGGCGGAAACCGAAGCAAAGGTTGCCTCTGTTGAGACCGATGTTCGGACAATTGAGACCAAGGTTGAAGAGGTTGATGATATAATCATATCTGTTGAGGATAATGTTCTTTCTGTAAAGAATGCTGTCTCTTCCATCGAGAACACAGTCTCTTCCGTCGAGAACAAGGTCTCTTCGGTCGAGAACACAGTCTCTTCCGTCGAGAACACAGTTCTCTTGGAACAAGCTCGGCTCACCATTTGTGAAACTGAGATTGCTTTAAATAAATCCGCCATCAAGGACCTTGATGAGAGGTTACAATCATAAATTATTTATTATTATTTTATTTGATAAAAAACTTGATGTTTTTATCAAAATAGTTTGCCTGATGCTAAGACGTTAAAGCTTACACGCTTAGACTTAGGTCGTCTAAGCCTATGGCTCACCCTCCCTTCGGGGTGGCGGAGCTTAGACTTTGGTCATTAGACTTTATTGGGCATCTAAGCCACCACCCTCCCTTCGGGGGGGTGGCGGGGCTTAGACTTCCAAGTTGAACACCATCGTCGTATCATCCGCCAAGTCGCTATCATAGTACCGCGGTGTATTCACACACACCTTGTCTCTATTATTCAGAGTTATCGCACTCGCAATCGGCGTTGGGCCAACCTTAGGATTTGTTCCTATTCCATATCCTTCACTGAAAATCGTATTGTTCGGTGCTTGGTACCACGTCGTGCCATCATTACTGTATGCGATGGTTGTGGCGCTTTCACCTGTCGCTATCCACCGCACATCATTCCACGCAACTCCATTGCCTTTTACTGAAAACACGGTTGTACCCAGACCCGTCCATGTGATTCCTCCATCTGTGCTCGTCGCTATCGAGTTCCCACCTTGTCCCACCGCCACCGTGGTCTGCCCATTCCAGAATGCCCCATTTGCCCGTGTTGTAAACGGCTGATTCGACGCGTTAGTCCATCCTGATTGTCCCGACTTGACTGTCGTGTATTTCACATGGTTGCCGGATGAGGATTCGCCAAGTGTAAGCCATTGATTTGTCGTCCATTGGACATCGCGCACCTCTGTGTCCATTACCCCTTCGGAGAGGCCGAGTCCAGTCCATGCGATTCCATCCACACTATATGCCAGCGTATTGGTTGACCCTCGCCCGCCCGCCAACCACGTTGTGCCATTCCACTGAACACAGAGTCCCGAGGCATCTATTACGGCGGCACCGAGTCCTGTCCACGTGAGGCCATCTGTACTCGTCGCAATCGTATTGCCGCCCTCTCCAACAGCCGTCCATCGTGTTCCATTCCACGCCACGCGGTTCGCGGCTCCTGAGAAAATCGTCTTGCCAAGTCCTATCCACGCCTGTCCATCCATACTGTACGCGAGTGTATTCGTGGCACCTTGGCCGCACGCTATCCACATTCGTCCATTCCACGCCGCATGTTTGGCTTGTACGTCGAAGATCCCGTTACCAAGTGAATGGTAGAAAATCCCGTCTTTTGAAAATGCCATCGTATTGTTGCCACTCGAATCACGTCCACACGCGATTACGGGTTGGTACACCGTGAGTGTGCCAATGTGCGGATTCGTCCAGACAATTTGTTTGCCCGTGACGGCGCCACCTGTGTCTGTCCATGTAATGCCATCATAACTGACTCGAATACTGTTGGTCGGGTTGCTCGTTTTCACGACAAATCGCATTCCGTCCCATGTCGCGCCATAATGGTGCCAGTTCTGATTGGTTTCGCCGACCGCCGTCCATGTTGTTCCATCAGATGAAGAGAGGATGGCCGCCGTCGCCGTGCTGTTGGGATAGGTCGCGAGAATCATTGTGTCACCGGTCGTGGCAATGGCCTCTATTTGGCCATAGGACCCCAAGTTGCGCACATTCCAACTCACTCCATCTTGACTCACCGCAATTTGCGTGTCAGCCGTGGTATTTACTGCCGCAATGAAATAGGCGCCCATCCATTTCACGGGACCACCGCCTACCAAGGTTGATGCCAATGTCCACGAGACTCCATCATCACTGTAGATGATTTGTACTGATGAACCAGCAATGGTCGAGACAGCCCATCGACCGAGTGTTGGACTCCAGTCCATTCCGGTAACTGTGACACCACCTGTGACAAATGCTGTCGCAACTGGAAGCCAGTTGTATCCATCATAACTGAGTAGAAGCTGGTTGCCGCCCATGAGCCAATGTTCGCCGTTCCATTCGATTCCGGAGGCATCCATATTGGCCGTCAATATAGGGAACGCGTTGACCAGGTCATACCCAATATATGTTTGACCGCCCGTGGTACAGAACACCGCGTATTTGCCGTTGTATCCAACTGCGCCGATATCCTGATTCAGCATTTGGAACCATGTTGCCCCGCCATCAAAGGATGCGCTGCCACCACAGATGAGCGTGTTTTGTGTGAATCGGATGTTATGTTGTTGTTTCGATGTGGATACAATTGATGTACAAGAGGATAGCGCGGGTTGGGCACTGGTCTTCCAATTGATACCATCATGACTATACAGGATTCGGCCGCCGGCGCTAGTCGTTCCCGCAATAATGAACTTGCCCATTGACCAATAGACGCGGTGATTGGCGGTTGCGGAAGTATTGGGGAGAAGTGTGATGCCGAGTCCGGTCCAGGTTGCTCCATAATCGTCGCTATATGCCATCGTGTGTGTGGCGCCATTCCCCACCGCCACGGTGCGCCCGCCATTGTATGCGAGTCCTGTTACACGAGTATTGATGGGGCATGATGCCGACGTTGTCCACGTGGTGGCGTCGTCTCTTGTGGAAAAGGCAATGACTCCTGTATTTGACGCCGTGTTTCCGCCGATTAGCCATTGACTGCCATTCCACATGATGGCATAGATATTGGCTGCGAAACTGGATACACTGATTCCCGTCCACCCAGATGTGCCCGTGACGCTTCGCGCCAAGTCACTGGTGCCTCCGGATGCCGCGGCGAGCCAGTATTGGCCATTCCATTCAATGGCTGTTCCTTGAGAATTACTCCCGAACATAGCATTGCCAAGTCCGGTCCAGTGAATACCATCATAACTGTACGCCAAAGTATTGCCACTTGATTGTGTTCCAGCGGCGACAAAAATGGTAGAACCTCGGGGTCCATATCCCGCACTATGGATTGCGACGGTGCTTGTTAAAGCCGTGTTTCCTGCGCTGAACCACGTGGTTCCGTCTTCACTGTATGCGAGCGAGTTGGATGTTCCGGATACAAAGATTGTTCCGCTATATTCGAGCGCGTTTATCTGAGTCAGGGGGATGGCTGTGAGCCAGTTTATGCCATTGGCGCCATATGCGAGAGCATTGCCGCCCACCCAAAATCGGTGCTGCGCATTCTTGCCAATTGTGTAATTGGTGGTCATCGTTGTGTATCCATTGGTTCGCGCGGAATATGCGGACCCTTTATCTGTAATATAGCATCGAGTCGTTGTTGTGCGTGAGTACAGATTGTTGGTGGGGTCGTGGCGGTCGCTCACTTCATAGGTTGATACGGGGAATGTTACCAAGTCTGTGGTGAAGACTAGGTTGGGGCCTTGGACTCCGGTAGGGCCGGTTGTTCCGGTTGGGCCTGTTGGTCCCGTTGTTCCGGTTGGGCCTGTTGGGCCTGTTTGGCCTGTTGGGCCTGTTGGTCCCGTTGTTCCAGTTGGACCTTGAGGTCCGGTATAACCGGTCGGTCCAGTAGAACCAGTGTCACCTGTATTACCGGTATCACCGGTATCACCTGTGAGGCCCGTGTCGCCTGTATTGCCTGTTGTTCCTTGAACACCTGTATCACCTGTTGGACCGGTTGGACCTGTTGGTCCCGTTAACCCGGTTTCACCAGTGGGACCCATGGTTCCTGTGGGACCTGTGGGGCCGGTTTGACCTGTTATACCTGTGGGACCCGTTGTGCCTGTTGACCCTGTAGCGCCGGTCGGACCCGCTTGTCCTGTGGGACCCGTTTGGCCGGTGGGACCTGTGGGACCTGTTGTACCCGTTGTTCCCGTTGCTCCTGTTGTGCCCGTTGTGCCCGTTTGTCCTGTGCGCCCAGTCGGACCTGTCGCACCAGTGGTGCCCGTTGTGCCGGTGGTGCCCGTTGTACCAGTTGAACCGGATGGTCCAGTTCTGCCTGTTGGGCCAGTTGTGCCTTGGGCGCCTGTGGCGCCTGTTTGCGATTGTCCTGTAGGACCCGTTTGGCCAGTTGTGCCGGTGGTGCCGGTTGTACCTGTGAAGCCCATGTCGCCAGTTTGCCCGGTTGTTCCCGTGGAGCCCGTGTTGCCAGTCGGACCCGTTTCGCCCGTTTCGCCGGTTGGGCCAGTTGTGCCCGTAGCGCCATTTTCTCCTGTTGGACCCGTTTGGCCTGTAGGGCCTGTTGGACCTGTAACACCTGTCGAACCAGTTGGGCCTGTTGACCCTTGAGGACCAGTTGGGCCTGTGGATCCGGTGGCGCCTGTTGACCCTGTGGATCCGGTGGCGCCCGTTTGTCCGGTTTGACCAGTTTGACCAGTGGCGCCGGTGGCGCCTGTTGCGCCTGTTGCGCCAGTTGATCCGGTTTGCCCTGTTTGACCCGTTTGCCCTGTGCGGCCTGTGGTACCTGTGCCGCCTGTGCCACCCGTAGGACCCGTGTTTCCTGTCGACCCCGTATTTCCGGTATTACCCGTAGGACCCGTGATTCCAGTTGCGCCAGTTGATCCGGTCCAACCAGTGTATCCAGTTGCGCCCGTTGCGCCGGTTGGACCCGTCGTACCCATTTCACCAGTTGGTCCCGTAAATCCACCTCCGCCTCCCGCTGGACCTGTGGGTCCTTGTAAACCAGTATCGCCGGTATTGCCGGTGGCGCCTGTTGCGCCCGTGGTTCCAGTGTCTCCGGTTCGACCTGTTGGGCCGGTTGTACCCGTTGGTCCTTGTAGACCGGTTTGACCGGTTGCGCCTGTTTGGCCTGTTGCGCCTGTTGCGCCGGTAGCGCCAGTGGGGCCTGTTTGGCCCGTTGTGCCAGTTTGACCTGTTCTGCCTGTACCACCAGTTTGGCCCGTATCTCCACTAGGACCTGTAATACCTGTTGTGCCTGTTTGGCCTGTTCTGCCCGTTTGACCCGTTGTGCCGGTTGTGCCTGTTGTGCCCGTAATACTAGGTCCTGCGGGACCGGTTTGGCCTGTTCTTCCAGTTGCGCCGGTTGGGCCTGTGTCACCTGTGCTGCCGGTTTGGCCGGTTGTGCCCGTTGTGCCGGTGCGTCCTTGTAGACCAATTGGACCAGTGTCTCCTGTAGCGCCAGTGGGACCAGTTGCGCCGGTTCTACCCGTGGCACCTGTTGTGCCGGTAAGACCTGTGGGGCCAGTTTGACCAGTGGGGCCAGTTGCGCCTGTTTGACCGGTGCGGCCGGTTGACCCTGTTGTGCCCGTTGTACCCGTTTGTCCAAATCCTGTTGCGCCTATGGCACCAGTTGCGCCCGTGCCACCTTGGATACCTGTTGCGCCGGTGGTTCCTTGTAGACCAGTCGACCCCGTTTGACCAGTTGCTCCTTGGAAACCTGTTGCGCCGGTTGCGCCGGTTTGTCCTTGAGAACCAGTTGTTCCCGTGGTGCCAGTTGCCCCTGTGGGACCGGTTGTTCCAGTTGAACCAGTTGGACCTTGAGAACCTGTTGTTCCAGTTTGGCCAGTTTGACCCGTTGCGCCTGTTGTTCCGGTTGTGCCTGTGGAACCGGTTGAACCTTGAGACCCAGTTGGTCCTGTTGCGCCGGTTGTGCCTGTTTGGCCAGTGTTTCCTGTGTTGCCTGTTTGGCCAGTGGAACCTTGAGAACCAGTTGTGCCAGTTGCGCCGGTGGTGCCAGTTGTTCCTGTGTCGCCTGCGGCGCCAGTAGGACCTGTTGTGCCTGTTTGACCAGTGCGTCCTGTTGAACCTGTGGTGCCAGTTTGACCGGTTGCACCTTGGGAACCTTGTTGTCCTGTTTGACCAGTAGTGCCGGTTTGCCCGGTATTACCAGTTGGACCCGTTGCTCCCGATGGGCCTTGGAATCCGGTTGCGCCAGTTGTGCCCGTTGTGCCAGTTGTTCCAGTTGTACCGGTTGTGCCTTGATTACCTGTTGCGCCTGTTGCGCCTGTTGTACCGGTGGTGCCGGTTGTGCCGGTTGAGCCTTGAGGACCCGTTGTGCCAGTTTGACCTGTAGCGCCTGTAGTACCTGTGGCGCCCGTTTGGCCGGTGGTGCCTGTTTGTCCTGTTGTGCCCGTTTGACCGGTTGAACCCATTAAGCCTGTGGGGCCTGTGTTGCCTGTATTACCAGTTTCTCCGGTTATTCCTCGAGAACCTGTTGCGCCGGTGGTGCCAGTTGCGCCTGTTTGTCCAGTAGGACCGGTAGATCCGGTTTGCCCTGTAGGACCAATAGAGCCTGTTTGTCCGGTAGGACCTGTTTGGCCGGTGTCGCCTTGCGACCCTTGTAATCCGATTTGTCCTGTGGGTCCAGTTGTGCCAGTTGTGCCGGTGTTGCCGGTGTTGCCGGTTGTACCTGTTTGCCCGGTAGGGCCCGTGTTGCCCGTTTGCCCTGTTGCGCCGGTATCACCTGTGGGACCGGTAGGTCCTGTGTTGCCAGTTGGTCCAGTTGGGCCTGTTTGGCCGGTTGATCCAGTTGAACCAGTTGAACCGGTTGTGCCGGTTGCGCCGGTTGCGCCTGTTTGGCCGGTGTTGCCAGTTGCGCCTGTTGCGCCCGTATTGCCAGTGTTTCCTGTACTGCCGGTTGGTCCTTGGATGCCAGTTGCGCCGGTTGTGCCAGTTGCGCCGGTTTGACCAGTGTCTCCCGTTGGTCCTTGGACGCCTGTTTGGCCTGTTTGGCCTGTTGTGCCTGTTTGGCCTGTTGCGCCTGTTTGGCCAGTTGCGCCTGTTTGGCCTGTTGCGCCAGTTGCGCCTGTTTGGCCAGTTGAGCCTGTGTTGCCTGTTTGGCCCGTAGGGCCTGTTTGGCCGGTTGAACCAGTAGGGCCTGTATTACCAGTTTGTCCTGTGTTGCCGGTAGCGCCCGTAGAACCTTGGTTTCCAGTAGGTCCAGTGGGTCCAGTTGCGCCTGTTGCGCCGGTGTCTCCTTGTATTCCTTGTAAACCAATGGCTCCTGTGGGGCCAGTTGTGCCTTGGGCGCCTGTTTGGCCAGTAGTGCCTGTTTGGCCGGTGGCGCCTGTGTTGCCTGTTTGTCCTGTTGCGCCAGTTTGTCCAGTGTTGCCTGTGTTGCCTGTTGCGCCGGTTGACCCTTGTGAACCAATTGCGCCTGTTGCGCCTGTTGTACCCGTTGTGCCCGTTGTGCCAGTATCTCCATATTGACCCGTTGACCCGGTGGCGCCTGTTGAACCTTGGTTGCCCGTTTGGCCGGTTGTGCCGGTTTGTCCTGTTGTGCCAGTGGAACCTTGAGCTCCTGTTATGCCTGTTGCGCCAGTTGATCCTTGAGACCCGGTTATGCCTGTTGCGCCAGTGGAACCTTGGGCTCCTGTTATGCCGGTTGTGCCAGTAGAACCTTGGGCTCCTGTTATGCCGGTTGTGCCAGTAGAACCTTGGGAACCGGTAGGACCGGTTGCGCCGGTTGCGCCTGTTTGGCCTGTTGTGCCGGTTGTGCCTGTTGCGCCTGTTTGGCCGGTTGTGCCTGTTGTGCCAGTTGAACCTTGGGAACCGGTAGGGCCAGTTGCGCCAGTTGAACCGGTTGAGCCTTTTGTGCCAGTTGCGCCAGATGAACCATCATTTCCATCGCGTCCAGTAGGTCCTGTTTGACCAGTTTGGCCAGTGGGGCCAGTGTTTCCTGTGTGGCCTGTAGGACCTGTTGTGCCTGTATTACCAGTAGAGCCAGTTTGCCCGGTTTGGCCGGTTTGCCCAGTATTGCCAGTATTACCTGTAGAACCTGTTTGCCCGGTATCACCTGTATTACCTGTAGAGCCAGTTTGGCCTGTAGAACCTGTTTGCCCTGTGGCGCCGGTATGACCAGTAGAACCTGTTTGGCCGGTTGTGCCTGTTTGCCCGGTATTACCTGTTTGCCCGGTAGGGCCGGTAGAGCCGGTGTTGCCGGTATCACCTGTGCTACCAGTTTGCCCAGTGGGTCCAGTGTTTCCCGTGGCGCCTGTATCACCAGTAGGTCCTGTATCACCTTGTGAACCTTGTGAACCAGTTGGACCGGTTGTTCCAGTTGTTCCTTGAGAACCTGTTTGTCCCGTGGTGCCCGTGATGCCAGTTGAACCCGTGTTGCCGGTTTCTCCTGAAGCACCATCTCGACCTTCTCGACCTGTTGGTCCGGTTGTACCTTGTGAACCAGTTTGCCCGGTAGGGCCTGTATTACCGGTAGGACCTGTGCTGCCGGTCGCGCCGGTTGGACCCATGTCGCCAGTTGCGCCGGTGCTGCCGGTTGCGCCCGTTGTGCCCGTCATGCCTGTTGTGCCGGTGCTGCCTGTTGCGCCTGTTTGACCAGTTGAGCCCGTTGGTCCAGTGGGGCCTGTTTGCCCAGTGTTACCGGTATCACCAGTAGAACCTGTTTGCCCGGTGTTACCGGTAGGACCTGTTTGGCCTGTTGAACCAGTTGTACCGGTAGCACCTGTATCACCTTGTGAACCTTGTGAACCAGTTGGACCGGTTGTTCCGGTTGTTCCTTGAGAACCTGTTTGTCCCGTGTTGCCCGTGCTGCCCGTTGAGCCTGTGCTGCCAGTTTCTCCTGAAGCACCATCTCTGCCTTCTCGACCAGTTGGACCAGTTGTTCCTTGGGAACCTGTTTGCCCGGTAGGTCCAGTAGGACCAGTTGAACCTGTTTGGCCGGTAGTGCCAGTTGGACCTGTTGGGCCTTGGGCGCCGGTGCTGCCGGTTGCGCCGGTTGCTCCTGTTTGACCGGTGGGGCCTGTATTACCTGTTTGCCCGGTAGGGCCGGTATTACCGGTTGAGCCGGTATTACCAGTATCACCTGTATCACCTGTTGTGCCTGTAGGTCCTGTATTACCTGTATTGCCTGTTTGCCCGGTGTTACCAGTATTACCAGTTGAACCTGTTTGCCCGGTATCACCCGTATTGCCTGTAGAACCGGTTTGCCCGGTGTTACCTGTATCACCTGTAGAACCGGTAGGGCCCGTAGGGCCGGTAGGGCCGGTAGGGCCCGTAGGGCCGGTAGGGCCTGTATTACCTGTAGAACCCTGAGAACCTGTTTGACCAGTTGTGCCTGTTGTGCCAGTTGAACCTGTTCCGCCAGTTGACCCATCATTACCATCACGTCCAGTTGGGCCTGTTGTGCCTTGTGTTCCAGTTGTGCCTGTGTTGCCGGTTTGACCCGTAGAGCCCGTGTCTCCTGTGTTGCCAGTATAACCCGTAGGACCTGTGTCTCCTGTATTGCCGGTTTGACCGGTTTGACCAGTGTCTCCTGTGTTGCCGGTTTGGCCATCTAAACCAGATTTACCGGTGGGACCAGTAGATCCAGTGTTGCCTGTTGTGCCAGTTTGACCGGTTGTGCCTGTTGTTCCAGTTGAACCAGTTGCGCCTGTATCACCGGTTTGGCCAGTTGGGCCAGTTGCGCCTGTATCACCGGTATTACCTGTATCACCGGTATTACCTGTATCACCGGTATTACCTGTTGGGCCGGTTGGGCCAGTTTGTCCAGTAGGGCCGGTTGAGCCTGTTTGGCCGGTATTACCAGTGTCGCCGGTTGCGCCGGTTGCGCCGGTGTCGCCGGTTGCGCCAGTAGCACCTGTTGTACCGGTATGGCCAGTATGACCTGTGGATCCCGTTGTACCAGTTTGGCCTGTATGACCTGTATTACCAGTTTGGCCTGTATCACCTGTATCGCCGGTTGATCCGGTGTGTCCAGTGGGACCTGTAGCACCTGTTGCTCCAGTGTTTCCAGTTGAACCATCAATACCTTGTTTGCCAGTTGGACCCGTTGGACCAGTAGAACCTGTATCTCCCGTATCTCCTGTAGTGCCTGTGGTGCCGGTTTGTCCTGTGTTTCCGGTTGAACCATCAATGCCTTGTTTACCTGTTGGGCCTGTTGGACCTGTGTGTCCGGTGTCTCCTGTTGCGCCTGTTTGCCCGGTAGGGCCTGTTGCGCCTGTTTGCCCGGTAGGGCCTGTTTGTCCCGTTGTGCCTGTTGCGCCGGTTTCACCGGTTGAACCGGTTGAGCCTGTTTGACCGGTAGGTCCTGTTGTGCCTGTTGTGCCGGTTTGCCCGGTAGGACCTGTTGCGCCGGTATCACCTGTTGTTCCTGTATCACCTGTTGTTCCTGTTGCGCCGGTATCACCTGTTGCGCCTGTTGCGCCTGTATCACCTGTTGTTCCTGTTGCGCCAGTTTGACCTGTTTGTCCGGTAGAGCCAGTTTCACCAGTTGTGCCTGTATTACCTGTAGAACCTGTTTGCCCTGTAGAACCGGTTGTGCCAGTTTGGCCGGTTGCGCCGGTTGTGCCAGTTTGGCCGGTTGCGCCGGTATTACCTGTTTGGCCCGTAGATCCGGTTTGCCCTGTAGGGCCAGTATTACCGGTATCACCCGTATAACCAGTTTGCCCTGTAGGGCCCGTGTTACCAGTAGGACCGGTTGTGCCGGTAGGGCCGGTGTTACCAGTAGGACCGGTTGAGCCTGTTTGGCCTGTTGAACCTGTAGGGCCGGTGTTACCGGTAGGGCCGGTATGGCCTGTTTGCCCAGTATGGCCTATTTGGCCTGTGTTGCCGGTAGTGCCAGTAGAGCCTGTTGAACCAGTAGAGCCTGTTTGGCCTGTATTACCTGTGTTGCCAGTAGGGCCTGTTTGGCCTGTTTGACCTGTATTACCTGTTTGACCTGTTTGGCCTGTTTGGCCGGTTTGACCTGTTGAACCGGTAGAGCCTGTTTGCCCAGTAGGGCCGGTGTTACCGGTGTTACCGATATTACCTGTAGAGCCTGTTTGCCCGGTAGAGCCGGTAGGGCCGGTATTGCCAGTTTGGCCTGTATTACCTGTTTGGCCTGTTTGGCCGGTTGTGCCTGTTTGACCTGTTTGCCCGGTAGGGCCTGTTGTTCCAGTAGTGCCTGTATTACCTGTATTACCTGTAGAACCGGTTTGCCCGGTATCACCGGTATCACCAGTAGGGCCTGTGTTGCCGGTTGCGCCGGTTGCGCCGGTATCACCTGTATTACCTGTGTCGCCTGTGGCACCTGTGGGGCCTGTTGCGCCTGTTTGGCCTGTTTGGCCGGTTTGGCCTGTAGGGCCCGTGGCGCCGGTTGCGCCTATTGTACCTGTGGCACCAGTTGTACCTGTTTGGCCGGTTGTACCTGTTGAACCCATTGTACCTGTGGCACCAGTTGTACCTGTGTCGCCTGTGGCACCGGTGGGGCCTGTTTGGCCAGTTGCGCCTGTTGTGCCTGTTGTGCCTGTTGTACCTGTTTGGCCGGTTTGGCCGGTGGGGCCTGTTTGGCCCGTTCGCCCAGTTGGGCCAGTCGGACCATCAAAACCAGCTGGTCCGACCGGTCCTTGGTCTCCTTGGGGTCCAACCGTTGTTTGGGTTATTGAAAAATTGGCCTTCACATCTTCGGCTAGATTTGCCAAAGTGATGGTATTGTCCGCAATATTTGTTGTTGTTATTGCCCCACTTTGTATTTTGGCAGTTGTGATTGCCGAATCAGCTATCAGCGCATTTGTAATAAATCCCGGCGCAAAATTGGCGGCGGTTAAGGTCCCTTCTTGTAGATTTGCCGTTGTAAAAGCATTTTGCGCCAGTTTGTCGGCCGTAATGGTCCCCGGTTGTATATGAATGTTCGTAATACTATTATCCGCAATCTTGCTTCCATCGATTGCACCATCTTGGATTTTATCCGTCGTAATCGCATTGTCCGCGATTTTTATATTTGTTACCGCACCATTGGCTATGCTATCTGTTGTCACCGCGGCATCCACGATGTTTTGCGTGTCGACTATTCCACTGCGGTTCATTTCAAATATAATTTTCACCCATTTTACAAGGTATTCATTGGGAGTCTCGTTTCTTGGTGATGTGGCTGCTATTAGTATATCACCATCATTTAAATGAACCAGACCATCTCCACTAATATCGGTTGGTGCCCATTCTTGGTAAATTGTGAATGTACGCGGAATGGACGGCTGGATTGCTTGGAACGAGATGTCGATTGTCGGGTCTATCTCATTTAATCCGACCATCACCAAGTATCCACCACTCGTATACGTTGAAACCGGGTCTTCATATAAGATGCCCGTTGATATGAGAGTTGCGGGGACACTAACAAACACTGAAGTTAGTAATGTTGAGAGGGCGCCGATGTTATCCGGATATGTTCCAAGGAATCGCAAATATTTGAATGGAATCAGATTCGCATCAATTTGGTTCGCATTACCTCGCGATGTTTGGATGGCGTTTATTATATTTGTGTTGCCCGAAGTATCCTCGTGTGTATATGTGACCCCGCCAGTACTTATATTGAATGACATTCGCATCTCTTTTCCGGTTGTCTCGTCGGTAATAACAATCGTATTTGGACTAATATGGGATTCGCGAGCATAGATGTTATTAAATCTCCGGTCTTTTGATCCAAGGTCATATGATTGGTTGTTTACCGGAACCATCGCATTATTCGAAACCTCTATTAAACCAAATCTGCCTGTGTTGAAATACCCAGCTTGGAAGGCATTGTTTGGTTGACCGACCGAAAGATTATTGTTGATTCCTGGTATAATTGATTGAAACACAATGCCGCCAATATTTCCCAATGGACCCGTGTGTCCTGTTGGACCTGTCAGACCAATTATACCCTGTCCGTAACTGCCGAGAGAGGGTGATGGACCTGTTGGACCGGTTGGACCCGTATTTGATATGGATATGTTTGTATTTGATATTGATGGGCCACAGTGACCACTGGCGTTCGCAAAACTTCGGGCTTTTTTCCTATCTAAATACCCGTTATACGACATATATATTATGTATAAATAATATGATTTATTAGTTTCATATTATTCGCGGTGTTATTATTTATTTGGGATAAATCTTTCTATTTAATGGGCTCTAATGAGTCTCTAATACATTATCTGGTCTCTAATACAATATCTGGTCTCTAATACAATATCTGGTCTCTAATACAATATCTGGTCTCTAATACATTATCTGGTCTCTAATACAATATCTGCGACTCGATTTGTTTTTGTATTTTCTGCGGAAATATTATATCATATTTTTGCGCTATTTGCTGTGTCATTATCGCGACCGAGTATTTATCCCAGTGCTCATATTGCCGTTTTAATCCATCCACGACTTCTTTACACGACATCCCCAAATATTGTCTGACCTCTGTCATTCGCCGCTCTTTGTATTTATCCAGCGGTTTGCTATACAATATTTCCAGTTCCATTACTTTAATATCAATTATCTTCTTCATTTCATCTACGTCTGTTTCCGCAACTTTGGGATTGATGGTTAAATTGTATTTTTGAACAAAATACGATATTATAATGACATCAATTGGCCATGGATAATAGTCGGCGGAATACACGTAGAATGCGTCTTTGTATTGACGGTCTGTCTTGATTTCGTCTGGGACCATGGTTATTCCGAAATCGATGACGATTGGCTGGTTTGTGGTTGACTTGATTATTACATTTGACGTCTTTATATCATAATGGCAAATCCCTTGCTGGAATAGTTTTTTCATTGCTACGAGCAGTTTTTTGTATATTTCGACAACGATGGCGGTGCTGTGGTCTTTCTCCAAATATTTGGAATAGGATGTTCCCGGAACATATATGGTTTTTGTTGACATATATTTGCGGGTGGTGTTGTTGGGGTTTTCGCGAATAAAATCGCATTTCTTGATTTCTTTGTCATCGACTTCAGCTAAATCTATTTCACAACTTGATATGATTGGCGAAAAATATTGTGGGAATCGTTTGATTTTTTTGATTTTTTCCGATATGTATATTTCGTTTTTTTGATTGTTGCCGCTGATGTGTATTTTTGTGATGTATTTTGCGTCTTCGATTTTGCCATCGCAGGTGGGGCCTGGATAAAACAAACATCCGTGGCCGCCTTGGTCGAATAGTTTGACGGATTCGGGGTTTTGTAGGTCTAGCATCTTAAATTATATTCATATTTATTTATACCGGTTATACACCTTTGCGCATTTAAAATGCGCAAAGGCTACCTACTTTTGCACCCATAAATCGCTACCCGCAGGGAAAGTCGGCGTTTTATGGGTGCAAAAGTGTAAATCTTTATCAGTATATACCGGTTATAATTTGATCCATCTTGCTAATTCTGTATATGTATCATCATTTATGATTACCCACGATTTATTTGCCGCCTCTAACAACTGTGTTGCCAATGCGTTAGCTTCGCGTGTGTATCCATATTGTTTGTATCTCTCAAATATCGTATGATACACGTATTCGATATTTTGCGTCGGGTAGATGAAATTATCGAGTATTTGACCATAGTCTCCATATGTGCCTCTAATTTGGTCGCTATATTCATCCAGCACTTCTAAATAAAACATTTCCTCGCCGTGTCCATATCCTGCCAGGGTCGTTTCAACAAATATTTCTTTGAGACGTGAGAGGATGGTGATACCTGCGTCGATGGCAGTTAAGAAAAATCCGCCGCACATGATCCAGCGATATTGGTTATAGTATTCGCGTTTATTGGCTGGGTCTTTAAACCTCTTGTCGCAAACATTCAAGATTTGTATGTGGAACTTGTCCGATTTCCATTCATCGGCGATTGTGCGGAGAATACGAGGAACCGTTGCCGGGGTGTATGCTTCGCATATTCGGAGAGTGTCGCATATTGGTAGGGTGTATGCTTTGCATATTGGTGCTTCTTTCGTCCCTGAAGGGGTTGAAGGGAGGGTCGATACCTTTTGGTCTCCCTTCAGATCCTTCGGGTCCTTCGGGTCCTTTGTCCCTGAAGGGTCCAAAGCATTTTGGTCTCCCTTCAGATCCTTCGGGTCCGATGCCTTTTGGTCTCCCTTCGGGGCAATAGATACCTTATAGTCAGCCAGGACTTTGTCCGAGGCTTTACCCAAGTACGCGTCTATCCATCCAAAGTGCGTCGTATTAAACGGATTGATTGTCATCGTCTCCAATAAAAAATCAAATTTATTACAACATATAATGTGCGACTCCGCACACGTGCGTTCATCTCTGGTCGGCCAGTATGCGGCTCGATTCTGTTTCACTTGCTCCAAAAACTGGTATGTCCACAAGTCTTCCAATTCCATTTCGATATATTTTGTAATTTTGTCATATTTGTGCCGTCTTGCGCGAATTGCCGGTATGGTTGTTTTGCTGCCATATATCACCAAATATACTGGGATTTTTAGTAGAGGGTCTATTAAATGGAGACATTCCGCCGTTGTCCGACATTTGGTATTATATTTGTGGAGGTCATAACACGCAGTTACCAATGTGCAATTAGGATACGAAAACATATATTTGGTTTGGTGGATGTTTTTATATTTTTATATAGAGGTTTGACAAAATAAATAATAATGGGACCGCGCCGGATTTTAGTTCTTGTGATTGCGTCGGATTTTCCGCGGCACTATGTTGAGATGCAGGATCTTTGGTCAAGGCGAATAGCTGACTGGCAAATAGCCGATAGGTGCGTTAACGATAGGTGCGTTAACGATAGGTGCGTTAACGATAGGTGCGTTAACGATAGGTGCGTTACAACCGATGTTTGGTTCATAAAGGCTAAGCCCCCTCATCTTTGGCTCGGCGATATTGTCAATGATGGCCCCCTATCCGACATTGTCGAGCTCGAACGCGAAGCTATGACTATTTTTGTTAAAGGCAACGAAACTTATATTCCCGGGATTTTAAACAAGACAATAGAGGCTATTCGGGCCATCGGAATATCCAACTACGACTTTATTTGGCGGACCAATTTGTCTTCCGTCCTCGACTTTGCCGGATTAGCAAAATACATCGATTCTTTGTGTGTATCCTCTATGTTTTATGGCGGATTTACCGGAGTCAGTGTTGATGGTTCTGTGTCATTTGCTTCCGGTGCCGGGTTTCTCATGTCCCGCGACGTTGCGGAGTACTTGGTTTCAAATCGAGATTTGTTGCGATGGGATTTAATTGATGATGTTGCTATCGGGGCATTATTGGGACCCAAGTTTGGTATTACTCATATTGAGAGGTGCTGGGTCCAGACGGGGAACGAGGACTTTGCGAGTCTTAGTGCCGCGGGTATTTTTCATTTTCGGTGTGAGACATATCGACATGAGAGGACGACCGAGTTTATGAATGCTGTTTCTAAGGCATTGTGCCGACGCTAAGGCATTGTGCCGACGCTAAGGCATTGTGCCGACGCTAAGGCCTTGTGCCGACGCTAAGGCATTGTGCCGACGCTAAGGCCTTGTGCCGACGCTAAGGCCTTGTGCCGACGCTAAGGCCTTGTGCCGACGCTAAGGCCCTAAGATTATGTAGGTAATATATATATGTTTCGCAAATATCGCGGGGTTATTTTGATGTTGATTTCGGTGTTGTTTTTGTCATTGGCATTTGATGGTCACTCACGTATAGGTCGCAATTTGCTTGTTGAAGGTTTAGATGAAGACTCTAGCGTTTCCGTCGTTTATAATGCCAACAAATTGCTCCACGATACTATCCTAGCCGATACCAAGGCTTTGCGAATAAGTTTGAATGATTATAAGAAAAGTATTGTACCAAGGAAACGAAGTCGACCAACACCGCAGATAAAAGCAATTGACGCTATTATTGCGTCATTGCGAAATCTTTATACCAGGTACAACATTGCCAATATTTCGTCGATTGACCAATACAAATCTTTGTTTCTAGATATTAAAACCAGCATGACGCAAATAATTACTAATAATTTTATAAATGACTTTACAACTCGGGCACAAGGTATTATTGTAAAAATTGATGATTTGGTGAAAATTGTTGACAAACGAATATTGTCAAATAAAACATTGAAAGCAATGAAAAATATTAGTGCAGCACCGGATAAATCTACTTGCGCCATTAATTTGGAGGATGATGTTCTTGTTTTTATAAAAGATTGTTATGATTTTGCGACTGGGTTACGTATGTGGTTTTTTATTCTAAAACCAGATGAGGTTGAACACGTATTTTATATGTATGACGGCAAAATTACGGAAAATTGTCAGAACAATGATTGTAGACTTGGCGATACTCTTTTAATCAAATATTATGCTGCGGTTTTGCCTCTATTTGTTATGTGTCCGGGAAGTATCGCGATTGATAATGAAACTACGATTAGTTATAATTTTTCATTGACGCAGGCCGATATTGAAAATAAAACGCCAGTGTATAAAAAATATATTGACGACCTTGATAAATTGAAGGTGTTTATTACATCAATTAATGCGGCAATAGAGGCTGCGAAAAATCGATTATTTTCGGATGAGACTAGTTATGCTAATTATGTGAAACATATTGAGACTCTTAATGGCAAAATTAAGGATTTAAAACTGAAATTGTCTGGGAAACTTATTAAACCCGTACAGGTGAGTCCGGCCTAGAAGTGTTTGATGAGTCTTTTTATGAATGACATCTTTCATAAAAATAATTAGGATAAATAAGTTAATACATCTTGTAAAGGTTTTATGTCAAGGTCTTTGAGCCAAGGTTTAACAAAAAATTGCTGAACATAAAAACGGCACGTTTTTGTGGTAGGGGGTTATTTGGATGCCCCTCCCCAAGGGGGGCATCTAAAAAATTGATTTCTTTTTTGTTGTTGTATAGAAAACATAAACATATCCTCTCAGATTAACTAATAAAAACCAAACCAAACCAAACTCACTTGAAACAATGACAACCAGCACTCCACAAACAGGAAAGATATTTATTGCCAGTATGAATCTCCGCGGCAAATGGGCAACACCTATCGTCGATTCAATTAAACTGAATGTAACAAGTGCCCAAGGCAAACTCAACCAAAACCGACTCTCATTTAGTCCAATGACCGAAATACCCGGTGGCTATAAAGGCTATTGGAACTACGAATCAAGATGGCAATCCGGCAAAATATACAATGGTATAGATGACGCCGAAGTAAAAGCCTGGTGGAAAAAGCAGACGGCACCTAAACGAAGATATCCCAAGGGCAAAGGCAAGAAGATATTGTGTGCCAGATTTGAAGGATTTGAACACATGGGAGATATGGATTATGTGACAGCAAGAAAAGAAGTGTATTTGAAAGAATACTACGATTTGATTAAGGATAAAGAGAGGATTCAATATTATGAACAAAAGTTGAAGGAAGGCAACAATATAACTATATATGATTTTGATGGACCTCGAACCGAGGATGGAGATGTACTTTGTTTGGAATTGGATCTGGAATTGTTGCGAACAAAGATTGAATATACGTCGCAACCATTTGGGCATGGATATATAGTAGGTGCTCGTTTACTTGGATTTGTACCGGAGGATTTTGGTGCGTCAGACAAATAGAACATTCTTGTGGGTCGAGGTTCTTGTGGGTCGATGTTCTTGTGGGTCGATGTTCTTGTGGGTCGAGGCTTTTTTTTGAATGTCCCCCTCCCCAAGGGATGGGGCATCTAAAAAATTGCGTATATGATTTGGGATTAAAATGGTACATTTTAATTACAAATTATATAGGGGGTTTTTGGATGTGAATCTATAAGATTCACATCTGAAAAATTGCTTAACATAAAAACGGGACGTTTTTGTGGTAGGGTGTTTTTTGGATGTGAATCTATAAGATTCACATCTGAAAAATTGTTTGAAACTAAAACGTTAGTTTTAGTTTTCAAAGTGGTTTTCAACCCCAAACCACGGTTTGGGGTTGAAAAATTGAAATATTTATTTTACTTTTATGAAAACAAAACCTCTAACAAACCTTTAACAAACCTTTAACAAACCTTTAACAAACCTTTAACAAACCTTTAACAAACCTTTAACAAACCTTTAACAAACTTTTAACAAAACCATGAACACCAACTGCGCAATTTGTCTGAAACCTGTACAAGATTCCACAAATATTATTGTGGCGGAATGTGGCCATACCTTCCATTGTTTGTGTTTGATGACAAATGTCGCAGTTGGATGTCCGCATTGCCAAGCATCTGATGACGATGACGAAGACGAAGAAGGGTTTACACCAATATTCCGCTTCAGACGTTTTATCGATGCTGATGCTGATGATTCTAGAAGTGATGATGTGGAAGATTCGGACGATGCTGATGCCGATAACGATGAGGCTGAGGCTGAGGCTGAGGCTGAGGAGGAAGAACAGTGGGGGGCAGAATCAGATTCTTGTGATGAGTTTGGAAGTGGTTACGGTGCTGTGGAAGATTCGGTTGATGATGATACAAACAGTCTGTTACAAGATGATGTGCTGAGAGGCTTCCGTTTGTTCAATAATTTGGTGAATGGTGTTGACCACGATGATGCCGACGATTATGCCGAAGACTACTATAATATTCGGTGCGACCCGGATGAGTCTGTTGCCGATTACAATCGACGTACCGGACACCATTATAACGAGGATGGTTACGATGACGACGGCTATGATGTCTACCCCGACGATTGTGTCCCCAGTCGTCGGGGTAGATTTCATTCTCTAAGATTGGAACCAGATGAAGTACAGAAGCGGGTATAAATAGTAGATATCGAGAAATGAGTGGGATATTGAGAAATGACGTGAAAGTAAGATATTGAGAAATGAGTGGGATATTGATAAATGAGTTATGTTTTTTTACTGTGTATGATATAATTATTCATTAGAGGTTATTCATTAGAGGAAGCCGCTCTGCCGTTCGGCAGAGCAAACTTACTGAACTCATGCTTATCCCATAGGATAAGCAAATGGTTATGATAGGTATATTAATGGTTAAGAGGTTTATAACAGCAGTAGTAGGATATTGATAAATAATTTTTGTAATACCTCTTTGCCAAGGCTAAGCCAAGGTCTTTTGATACCTCTTTGCCAAGGCTAAGCCAAGGTCTTTTGATACCTCTTTGCCAAGGCTTAGCCAAGGTCTTTTGATACCTCTTTGCCAAGGCTTAGCCAAGGTCTTTTGATACCTCTTTGCCAAGGCTTAGCCAATACCTCTATGCCACAACCAATATAAAAATATCTCCCCAATAAATAAAATGACCTTCTTCGAGTTACTCAACGACTTTATTCTTTCAATGACAATGCCCGGTGCAAAAGACGGAGAGGCACAATAAGCACATCAAAAAATTGAATACTTTTGTATTCCATTTTTACAGTCATAAATCAAACAAACAATTCCATTTGACTAAAAATGAACACCACCGAATATTACACCGATTCTCTCCCCCAGCATATTCTCGACTCCGAACACTACAAGGACTGGCGCGATTTGTGTCCCGAAAATACCATCTACTACATGGACAACGCCATCTTCGCCCCCAGTTTGTCCGTCAGTTCCAACGACGATTTCTACCAAATCCTCAAATGCGACGCCAACTTCCTGTTTTCCTCCGAAACCCGCATCCAGCTTCTCGGCACATTTGACAATTATTGGCGCAACGACCCCAATTCCGCCCAGCTCATTTTGCCCAAAAAAGGCGCCTCTTATTTCGGCGACCAAGTTATCGAGTTATTCACCACCAAAGGCGGCGCGTTCATGATTATGATGTCCGCCACGAAAAACGGGTATCGCGAATTATTCGAATACATTTACGCCCGCGATGGACGCGCAGCATTCTATACGAATCATCCCTTCTGCGTCTTTCCTCTCATGTATTATGCCATTTGTACAAAAAACAACGACATATTGCGGCGCGGTATTGAGCTCGACGCTCCATTCAAGTTAAGTCTCATCGAACCCGCCATTGACAAGAATAACATAGAGGCTCTTCAAATCGTCATTCAAGAATGTAAACGCCGCGTCATTCCCGTGAAAATATCCTCTCTTGGGTATGCCGCGAAAAACGCTTCTCGCGAAATATTTGCCATGATATTGGACGCTTTTGTCATCGGCGATATCAACGACTTCTTTGCGGTCAATTCCATTTTGTATGATGCTCTCGCCAATCTCCCCAATCTTGAAGAGTTGGTTGTCAATCGCGGGTTCATCATTCGCGCCAACCCCACTAACATCTTCGAATATTGTATTGAAAAATCCCTCTCCATAGAGGTTGTTCGACTTATGGAATCTCATCTCGGCGTTTCTCTTACCCAGTATCGCGCCTCTATTCCTCGTGAAGAGAAATGGAAAAACTATATTTCCGACAATATTGTAAAAGTCGACAACTATGAGTTGTACATGTATATGCGTTCTTGTGGATTCTGGGTTTGCGACCACTCCCTTATCAATGCCATCGATTATGGTTGTTTGCGCATTACACCCGGGCTTCTCAGATATCATCATAACCAAGACAAATCTATTTTAGGGGTGTTGCGTTCGATATTATAAGTTGATGGAGTATTTGATTGTATAGATGTTTTTTCCGGGCGCGGCCTTCGGCCGCGCGTAAAGGCCACCCGTAAAGGCCGCGCATAAAGGCCGCGCGTAAAAAACAAGAGGACCCGAAGGTTCCCTCTCATTTTTTATATGCGTTTATATGCGTTTTATATGCGTTTATATGCGTTTTTTATGCGTTTTTTATGCGTTCAATGTGATTATGCCATTTTCATACTTACCTATTACCGAGTTAAACTCGTCATACACGTTTTGGTCTCCACCTACCATGTATTGTTTTCCTTCGTATTCAACTTCGTTCAATACCAAGTACTCTTCCTCTGCCAAATCGTTTGTTATCGGTGTTTCTTCTTGGGGTTCAGCCTTGGTCGCAGGCTTGGTCGCAGCCTTGGCTCGAGGCTTCTTTACCGGTTCTTCCTTTTCTACGTTATCATCCTCTGTTGAAGCCTTGGTCTTGGGCTTGGCCTTAGACTTCTTTACTGGTTCTTCGCCTTCTACGTTATCATCCTCTTTGGCCTTGGTCTTGGGCGCAGCCTTGGCTCGCGACTTCTTGGTCTCAGGCTTGGTCTCAGGTTCTTCTACGTTGACATCGGTTGAAGCCTCCGTTGAAACATTTTCATCCTTGGCCTTTGCCTTTGTTCGTGGTTTCTTGACTGTCTCCGTTTTTTCTACGTTGACCTCTGTTGAAGCATCTGGTGAAACATTTTCATCCTTGGCCTTTGCCTTTGTTCGTGGTTTCTTGACTGTCTCCGTTTTTTCTACGTTGACCTCTGTTGAAGCATCTGGTGAAACATTTTCATCCTTGGCCTTGGCCTTTGCCTTGGTACGAGGTTTGGTCTTGGGCTCTTCATCCAATACTGGTACTAAGACATTTGTTTCTCCCGCGACTTTCTTCACACGAGACTTCTTCACCGGTGTCGCTTTCACTTCTGCTGTCGCCATTTCAACCATCTCTTTGATGATGGTGTCCGCATCTCCCGATATGGCTATTGCCTCTTTCTTCGCACGAGACTTCTTCGCCGGTTTTACACAAAGACTTGCCAAGTTCGTGTCCATTTCCGCGTATTCCGCGCTCTTTTCAATATTGTCCACTTCTTCGATGATTGTCTCGATGGATTCGCCCAATTTGAACATTTCGATTGCTTTTGCCTTTGCGACTTCCAAATCCATCACTCGGGTCAATGTCCACAATATCAATTTCAGGGTGGTCTTTTGTTTGCTGGGGATGGTGGTTTTCTTGCGAATAGTCACATTCGCATCAATGGGCATAGTGTCGGCGTTCATCTTTTCTTAAGTTGGTTTGGTTCGGTTTGGTTTTTACTAGTTAATCTGAGAGGATATGTTTATGTTTTTCACTACAACAACAAAAAAGATTTCAATTTTTCAGATACCCCCCCCCCTTCGGGGGGGTATCCAAATAACCCCTGACCTCCAAAATATAAATATTTTGTCGTTCAGCAATTTTTTGGATATGAATCTTATAGATTCACATCCAAATAACACCCTACCACAAAAACGTGCCGTTTTTATGGTACGCAATTTTTCAACCCCATACCGTGGTTTGGGGTTGAAATCCACTTTGAAAACTAAAACGTGCCGTTTTAGTTTCAAACAATTTTTCAGATGCCCCCCCCTTCGAGGTACCGTGTCTTCGAGGTACCGTGTCTTCGAGGTACAGTGTCTTCGAGGTACAGTGTCTTCGAGGGGGTGTCATATTATAATTATGTTATCTACACGCATGTAGGGAAATATAGTGATAATATACATATCGAGAAATGAGTGGGATATTAAGAAATAAGTAGGATATTAAGACATAGGTGTTAGCAAACCTCGAATAACTTTGTTGATTCAATTGGTTGTCACCGTCTTCAAACATTATGCGAAGGGTCTTGGTTTTCCTAAACATGAGAGGCTGGACAAAGGGGGGCCGAAGGCCCCCGACAA
>Ga0315904_10002877_pt1 | contig 26039 bp, 12 predicted proteins | sample LakEriMetagenome_6_FD_203529 | JGI IMG/M metagenome (GOLD analysis project Ga0315904, IMG submission 203529) | Freshwater fungal communities from buoy surface, Lake Erie, Ohio, United States - Buoy 12 MA120 | ecosystem: Environmental > Aquatic > Freshwater > Lake | place: USA: Lake Erie, Ohio...
AGGGGTGCAGACGTGGACGATGTCGGCGTCGGCCATGCCGATGACCTCGCGGAAGTCGCGGACGGTCTTGGGGCGCTGGCCCTGGGCCTTCTCGATCTGGCCGGCGCGGTTGGCGGCATGGTTGTCGTCGGGGTCGGCGCAGGCAAGCCAGCGGTGCTCCGAGCCCCGGGTTTGGTCCAGGTGCATCCCCGAGATGCCGCCGCAGCCGACGAGCACGTGGTTGAGGGTCTCGCTCGGGGGGATGTAGCCGCGTCCGAGCACGTGGCGGGGGACGATGGTCAGGCCGGCGCCGAGGAGGGCGGCCTTGCCGAGGAACGAGCGGCGGGAAAGGGAGGGGTTGGGCTTGCGGGGCATGACAAGTTGGTGACCCTCAAGGTATGCGAGTGTTCCGCCTGTTGGAAAGTCCCAATGCCAAGCCGGTCCACGCCCGGGAGGCCGAGGGGGGCTGGGAGGAGGTTCGCCGGGAGGGGCTTTGCTTCATCCCCGCCGGCCGCCGCTTCGCCGGCGGCAGGATCCTCGCCCCGGTCGAGCCCCGGGTGCTTTTCTGCGTGGGCGTCAACTACGCGTCGCACGCGAGGGAATTCGGGCACGTGCAAGGCGCCTGGCCGACCATCTTCCACAAGAACCCGGCCTCGGTGGTGGCGACGGGAGAGACGGTGCGGCTGCCTCGCCACCTGCGCAGCGACAAGGTCGACTTCGAGGCGGAGATCGCCGTGGTCGTCGGGGAGGACATCCGCAACGCGACCCCGGCCGAGGCCCTGCGCAAGGTGCTGGGCTACACCTGCTCGAACGACGTGTCGGCCCGCGACTGGCAGAAGGAGTGGGGCGGCACGCAGTGGTCGCGCGGCAAGTCCTTCGACACCTTTTGTCCGCTCGGACCCTGCCTGCTCACCGCCGACGAGGTTCCGGATCCCTCGCGGCTGGAGATCCGCTTCCGCCTCAACGGCGTGACGATGCAGTCGGCGCCCGCCTCGGAGATGCAGTTCGGCGTGGGTGAGATCCTTGCCTTTCTCTCCGGCAGCTCGACGGTGCCGGCGGGCTCGGTCGTGCTGACGGGCAGCCCGGCCGGGGTCGGGATGGCTCGCACCCCGCCCCGCTGGCTGGCTCCGGGGGACATCATGGAGGTGGAGATTCCCGGGGTGGGCGTCCTGCGCAACCCCGTGGCCGAGGAGGCAACCTAAGGCTGGCGGAGCGCCCTGCCCCGCCACATAAAACCACCCCCATGTTCGCCGCCCTCTCCGAGCGCTTCTCCAAGGCCCTGCGGGACCTCCGCGGGCTCTCGAAGATCACGGAGTCGAGCCTCGATCCGGTGCTGGCCGAGGTGCGGCAGGCCCTGATGGCGGCGGATGTCCATTTCCGCGTGGCGCGCGACTTCACCGACCGGGTGAAGGCGGCCTGCCTCGGCCAGGCGGTGACCGAGTCGGTGACCCCGGCGCAGATGGCGGTGAAGGTCATCCACGACGAGCTGGCGAGGCTGCTCGGCGGGGAGGCGCGGCCGCTCGCCGCGACGCGCCCCCTGCGGATTCTGCTCGTGGGCCTGCACGGCTCGGGCAAGACGACCACCGCCGCCAAGCTCGCCCGGCACCTCAAGGCCAAGGAGGGTGTCGCCAAGCCCTTCCTGGTGGGCGCCGACATCCACCGTCCCGCCGCCATCGACCAGCTGGAGACGCTGGCCGCGCAGGAGGGGGTCGGCTTCCTCTCGGACCGCGCCTCGCGGAACGCCGCCGCGCTGGCGGGAGCCGCCCTGGCCCGCGCCCTGGCCGAGGGTGCCGACGCGGTCATCGTGGACACGGCGGGGCGGCTGCAGGCCGACGCCGACCTGATGGCCGAGGTGGTGCGCATCCGCGAGGTGGTGCGCCCGGACGAGGTCTTCCTGGTGGCCGACGCCGCCCTGGGCCAGCAGGCCGTGGACGTGGCGGCGCGGTTCCACGCCGCGACGCCGCTGACGGGCCTCATCCTGACGAAGCTCGACGGCGACGCGCGCGGAGGCGCCGCGCTGTCGATCCGCGAGGTGACCGGCGTGCCCATCCGCTACCTCGGCACCGGGGAGAAGCCCGGGGACTTCGAGACCTTCCAGCCCGAGCGCATGGCCGGGCGCATCCTCGGCATGGGCGACGTGGTCAGCCTGGTCGAGAAGGCGCAGGCGACCGTCGACCAGCGCGAGGCCGAGCGCCTGGCGGAGAAGATGCGCAAGGGCGACTTCGACCTGGAGGACTTTCTCAGCCAGATGCGCCAGATGCGGTCGATGGGCCCGCTGGGCGACATCATGAAGATGCTGCCCGGGATGGGCGGCATGCAGGTGGGCGCGCGCGAGGAGGGGATGCTCCGCCGCACGGAGGCCATCCTGACCTCGATGACCCGCAAGGAGCGGCGCAAGCCCGACCTCCTCAACGCCTCGCGCCGCTCGCGCATCGCCCGGGGCTCCGGCACCCAGGTGGCCGACGTCAACGCGATGCTCAAGCAGTTCGGGCAGATGCGCGACGTCATGCGCATGATGCGCGGCGGCAAGGGCAAGGAACTCATGCGCCGGATGGGCGGCATGGGCGGCGGGGGCGGCTTCCGGCCTCCGGGGATGTTCCGCTGACCATGTCCGCGCTCCGCGACCAGGCCGTCCTCCTCTCCGGCGCCACCTCCGGCCTCGGGCGCGCCCTGGCCCTGCGCCTGGCCGCGGAGGGGTGCCGGCTCGCCCTGTGCGGCCGCTCCCCGGCGAAGCTGGCCTCGCTGGAGGCCGAGCTCGCCCTGCCCTCCGCGCGGCTGGTCACGAGGGCCTTCGACCTCACGGACCGCGCCGCGTCGGCCGCCTTTGCCCGGGACGCGCTGACCAGTCTCGGCCGGGTCGACATCCTGATCAACAACGCGGGCGCCAACCTGGGCAAGGCGCCGGCCGGGGACATCGACCTGGCGGCCTTCGCGGCCATGCTCGACCTGAACTGCACGGCCCAGCTCGCCCTCACCCAGCCGGTCTGGCGGGCGATGGCGGCGGCGGGCGGCGGGCGGGTGGTCAACATCGTCTCGTCCGCGGCGCGCTTCTCCACCGCGGGCATGGGCGGCTACACCGCCTCGAAGGCGGCGTTCGACGGCCTGACGGGCGTGCTGCGCCGCGAGGGTAAGCCCCTGGGCATCCAGGTCACCGCGGTCTACCCCGGGGGCGTCGACACCCCGTTCCGCGCCCAGGCCCGGCCGGACTACCTTCGCCCGGAGACGGTGGCGGAGGCGGTCGTCGGGCTGCTGCGCCTGCCGGCGGGTGCGGCCGCGCACGAGCTGGTGCTGCGCCCGACGGTCGAGGACAACTTCGCATGAGCCGCCTGCTGCTGGACGCCCTGGACCCCGCCCTGCTTGGCCGGCCGGGTTGGATCTTCGACTGCGACGGGACTCTGGCCCGGACGATGCGCCTGCACCAGCGATCCTGGATGCACGCCATTGAGCGGCAGATCGGGCGGCCGTTTGACTTCGACTGGGCGTTCTTCTGCTCGATGGGGGGGATGTCGGCCGAGGACACCTGCCTGCGGCTGCGCGAGCGCCACGGGCTCGCGCTGGACGTGACCCTGATCCGGGCGCACACCGACGAGTGGCTGCAGGCGAACCTGGAGTCCAACGTGGAGGGCCGCCCCGAGGTCATCGCCGTTCTTGAACATGTCCACTCCCGCGGCTCGCGCACGGCCGTCGCCTCCGGGGGCACGCGCGAGCATGTGACGCTGACCCTGCGGAAGCTCGAGCTGCTGCCGCGGCTGCACGCGGTGGTCACCTGCGAGGACGCGCCTCGCTCCAAGCCGCACCCGGACCTCTTCCTCGAGGCCGCGCGGCGAATCGGCATGGCTCCGACCGACTGCGTCGTGATTGAGGACAGCCACCGCGGCCGCGAGGCGGCCGAGGCCGCCGGCATGCCCTGCGTGATGGTCGAGCCGGCCTGAGGCCGGGAGCGGGGACTCAGGCCTGCCTCAGCTTGGCGCAGAAGCGGGCGAGGCGCTCGAGTCCCTTGCGGATGACCTCGTCAGAGGTGGCGTAGCTGAGGCGGATGTAACCCTCGGAACCGAAGGCCGAGCCGGGCACGACGGCGACCAATTCCTCGTCGAGCAGGCGGGCCGAGAACTCGGCGGAGCTGAGGCCGAAGGCGCGGATGTTGGGGAAGAGGTAAAAGGCGCCCTGCGATCGGTAGCAGGTGAGCCCGGGGATGGCGTTGAGGCCGTTCCAGAGGAGGAGGCGGCGGCGGTCGAAGGCGACCTGCATCTCGGCGAGGGCGGCGGCGGCCTTGTCGGGATGGCGGTGGACGGCGAGGGCGCCGAACTGGGCGAAGGTGGTGGCGTTGGACGAGATCTGGCTCTGGAGGTCGGCCACGGCGGCGGCCAGGGGTTTGTCGGCGACGAGGGTGCCGAGGCGCCAGCCGGTCATGGAGTAGGTCTTGGCGTAGCCGGAGACGGTGATGGTGAGGCGGGCGGCCTCGGGCGAGAAGGTGGCGGGGCTGCAGGTGGACTGGCCGTCGTAGACAAGGTGCTCGTAGATCTCGTCGGAGAGGATCCAGACGCCGGCCTTGACGCAGAGGGCCACCAGGGCCTCGAGCTCGGCGCGGGTGTAGACGGCACCGGTGGGGTTGGAGGGGCTGTTGAGGACGACCATCCGGGTGCGCGGGGTGAGGGCGGCGCGGAGCTGGTCGGGGGTCACCTTGAAGCCGGCGGTGTCCTCGGCGGCGATGAAGCGGGGGATGCCGCCGGCAAGCTTGACCATCTCGGGGTAGCTGACCCAGTAGGGGGCGGGGATGACGACCTCGTCGCCCGGGCTGACCGTGGCGAGGATGGCGAGGTAGCAGGACATCTTGCCGCCGGGCGAGACGACGACATTGGCCTCGGTGACGCCGGCGAAGCCGCGGGCGGCGTAGGCCTCGGCGAGGGCCTTGCGGAGGGCGGGGATGCCCGGGGTGGGCGCGTACTTGGTCTGGCCCTCGGCGAGGGCCTGGGCGCAGGCGTCCTTGACAAACGCGGGGGTGTCGAAGTCGGGCTCGCCGGCGCCAAAGCCGCAGACGTCCTTGCCGGCGGCCTTCAGGGCCTTGGCCTTCGCGTCGACGGCGAGGGTCGGCGAGGGCGCGATGTTGCGTGACCAGGTGGAGAGGGCGGAACTCATCTCGGCAGCAGGGGAACCGTCCCGGGGCGGGAAGGCAAGGAAAGTTCCGGCGGCTCAGACGTCGATGGCGTCGTCGGGGCCCTTCTTGGGGGGGCGGCGCCAAGGCTTGACCTGCTCGATGCCCAAGGCCGAGGTGAGGAGCCAGGAGACGATCGAGATGCAAAGCGTGGCAAGGGCCCAGTGGGTGACCTTGAAGCTGGAGAGGATTTGGTCGGCGAGGTAGAGGACGGTGCCGTTGGCGAGGAGGACGACGAGGTAGTAGGCCAGCCCGAGCGTGAGGATGAGCACGGGCAGGGAGACGATGAGGTAGACCCCGAGCACGAGGGGTCGGACGAAGGAGTTGAGCACCCCCATGGTCAGGATGACCGCGGCGAGGGCCGCCAGGTCATCGTAGGCGAGCAGTCCCCACTTGGAGGCGACGAAGACGCCGAGCGCGAGCGAGACCCACTCGAGGAGGATGACCAGCAGGCGGCGGAGATGCTCCACGCATTGGAGCATGGGGGCCCGGCCTCACCGGGGCAAGCCGAAGGGCGAGGACGACGGTCAGGCCTGGGTGGCGGGCCTGCGGCGGCGGCGCCAGGCGGAGAGGGCGAGCGCGAGTCCGCCGAGCATCAGGCCGTAGGTGGAGGGCTCGGGCACGACGCCGTAGTTCAGGACGAGGGTGTTGCCCTGCAGCGCGATGGAGAACAGGCTGCCGTCGACCTGCTGGCCGTTCATGTCGAGGAACCCGTCGGCATCGATCTCGAAGAGGGAGTTGACCGATGCCACGGAATGGGATCCCAGGTCGGGGGAGCCGAACTGGTAGAGGGTGAACATGTAGGTGCCGTTGGCGTCGAAGTCGGCCAGCGCGCCGAGGCCGTCGCTCTCGGTCAGGCTGATCAGCTCGAGCAGGAATCGGTTCTGCGCGCTCAGGGCGGAGAGGTCGAGCACACCCTGGACCGAGACGAAGTCATAGCCCTCGCCCGGGGTGGCAGGGAGGCCGGTGAGGATATCGAGCGTGTTGCGGACCTCGAAGCGCTGCGAGCCGCCGTTGAGAGTCAGGTCGCCGACGACGTTGATGACGCCGGGGGAGTTGCCGACGTCGAGGACGCTGCCCTGCCCCAGGGTCAGCGCGGCCAAGGTGCCCTCGCCGGAGAGCGTGCCGCCGCTCTCCAGGACAAGCGAGGCCTGCGTGACGGTGTTGGTCAAGTCGTCGGCGTTGCCGAGATTGACGGAGCTGCCGACGCCGACGAAGAGCGTGCCCTCGAAGTTCTCGAGGCCAAGGACGGAGCCGCCGACGAGGCGGACATTGTTGGCGAAGCTTTCGCCGAAGACGAGCTCGCGGCCGTCGCCGGCCACGACGGTGCCTCCGCCGAGCGTGCCGGCGACGAGGGTGGTGGAGGCGCCGGTCACGGTGATCAGGCCGGTGTAGTCGTCGGCGTTGACCAGGGAGCCGCCCGCGTAGGCGACGGCGATGTCGGTCGCCCGCCCGCCGAAGTCGATCGAGCCGGTGCCGCCGACGGCGAGGGTGCCGAGCGGGCTGGCGTCCGTGAGGTCGAGGGTGCCGGCCGTCACGGTGAGGGCGCCGGCATAGGCGCCGATGCCCTCGAGCGTGCCTCCGCGGAAGTCGATGGGGGCGGTGACGCCCGAGAGATCGGCCGTCATGCCCGGCAGGATGGAGAAACTGGAATCCGATCCAAGCGCGGCGAGGAAGGAGGGATCGACGGTGGTGGGGGAACTGACCGTGCCGGCGCCGGTCCAGCCGCCGGCGTTGATCACGAGGCCTCCCGCCAGGTTGATGGCGCCGGCGAAGGCGAGGTTGCCCAGGTCGAGGATGCCGCCCGTGAGCAGGATGTTGCCGGTGGAGAGCGAGCCGGCGGAGGCGACGCGGAGGACGCCTGCCTCGACGGTGACGCCGCCGGTGAAGCTGTTGAGGGCGTTGTCGAGCACGAGCGTGCCGAGGCCGGACTTGGTGAGCGAGCCGGTGGTGCCGATGAGGCCCCCGTTGTCGAGGCGCAAGCTGACGAGGAGGTCGGCCGCGGAGTCGCCCGTGGCGTCGGCGACATTGAAGCGGACGTTGGAACCGAGGTGGATGCCGCCGGTGCCGTTCATGAGCGAGGCGGAGGAGCCGCCGACGGTGACGGTGACCGAGCCGGCCGTGGTGTCGGCCAGGAGGGCGTCGAAGCCGCCGAGGCCGCGGTTGGAGGTGAGGGTGCCGCCGTTGAGGCTGATGTTGCCGAGGCGGGCGTCGAAGGCCGAGCCGAGGACGATGGTGCCGCCGTTGGCGGTGAGCGTCTGGGTCGCGGCCAGGGCCGAGCCATGGCCGTCGACGAAGATGTTGGTGGCGTTGAGCTCGAGGGTGGCGCCTTGGGCGACGGACAAGGCCGCGCCGCCGCGGAGCGTGCCGGTGACGCGGAGGGTGCCGGCGTCGACCTGGATGGCGCCGGAGTTGGTGTTGGCGCCGGAGAGGACGACGGTGCCGGCCCCCGAGGTGATGAGGCGGCCGGTGCCGCCGAGGGCGCCGGAGATGGTCACGGTGCGACCGGTCACGCCGTCGACCGAGTCGGTGGTGTTGATGACGGTGCCGGTGTCGCCATTGAGGTTGATGGCGCTGGCGGACGTCCAATTGGCCATGGCGCCGAGGGTCGCGTTGCCCGCGGTGAAGGTCTTGGAAGAGGCGGAGGTGATGCCGCCGACGCCGAGGTTGAGGCGGCCGCCCGAGAGGGTGTAGCCGCCGGCGTTGTTGCGACCGGAGGCGAAGTTCACGCCGCGCAGGTTGGCGACGCCGCCCGACTGGTTGATGTAGGCGTTGCCGTCCCAGCCCAGGTTGGCGTTGGTGTTGAGGACGTTGAGGGTTCCGCCCGAGAGGTTGTAGGTCGAGGTGCCCGACCAGTGGTTGAGCAGGAACGAGTTCGCCCGCTCGTTCTCAATGACATTGCCGGTGATGTTGACCGTGCCGCCCGTCTGGTTGATGGTCGAGACGGTGCCGCTGCCCTCGGAGGTGCGGATACGCGCGGCGCTGACGGTGCCGCCGGCGATGGTGAGGGTGCCGGTGCCCATGTAGATGCCGTCGGCCGCGGTGATCGAGCCCGAGTCGGAGCGGATGGCACCGCCATAGATGTCGATGACGTTGGTCGAAACCGCGGCGCCGTCGACCGCCAGGGTGCCGGCGTTGGCCCGGAAGGTCCCGGCGATCGTCGAGGAGCCGGAGAGCAGGCGCAGCGTGCCGCTGTTATGCAGGTAGAGGTTGGCGCCGGTGCCGCCCAGGGAGGCGAGGGCGACGGCGTTGGTGTCGGCGTAGAAGTTGGCGTTACGGCCTTCGACAAGCTGGAAGGTCCCGCCGGCGGTGCCGCTGTCGACGAAGAAGACATTGGCGCCGTCCATGCGGACGGTGGCGGCGCCGACGCGGCCGACCGCGAAGCCGACGCTGCCGCTCGTGGCGTTGACGGTGGCGGCGCCGAAGCCGGCGGCCGTGCCGGTGAACCGGGTGGTCGAGTTGGCCTGGTTGGTGAGGGTGCCGGTGAACCCGGAGAGATCGCCGCTGAAGACGGTGGTGCCGGAGTCGGTGCGGCGGAGCTCGCCGGAGCCGGTCAGCGCGCCGCTATAGGTGGCGCTGGCGGACCCATAGAGGCGGATGAGGCCGCCGTTGTCGGTCACGTGCATGTCGCGCGCGAGCGAGAGGTTGACGTTGTTGTCGAGGATGCCGCCGCCGTCGAAGACGATGCGGTTGGCGGCGTTGCCCAGGGCGGCCGAGGAGGCGTAGGAGACGAGGCCGGAGGTGATCCGGATGTCGCCCGTGAAGCTGTTGCTCGCGTTGGTGAGGCGAAGGCCGAGGCCGCCGTCGCCGCCTCCGCCGGCGGTGGTGTTGCCGCTCCCGGCGAGGGTGAGGGTGCCGGTGCCGGAAATCTCGCCGCTGACGGTGACGGTGCCGGTGGCGCCGAGCGCGGTGGAATCGAGGCGGCCGCCGAGGGAGGTCACCTGGATGCCCAGGCCGCCGCCGAGGGTGAGGCCGTTGGCGAAGGTGAGCGCGCCGCCGGCGAGCTGGATGGCGTCGGCGCCGGAGACCAAGCCGTAGTTGGTCGAGGAGCTGACGGCGAGGGCGCCGCCGGCGAGGCGGATCTTGCCCGAGAAGGTCGACAGGCCGGTGGCGCCGAGGGTGAGGGTGGCGGCGCCCGCCTTGCGGAAGGTGCCGGCCCCGGTGATGGTCGAGGCCAGGGCGGCGTCCGCGGCGAGGTTGACCTCGGCGGTGGCGCCGGAGGCGACGGTCACGGTGGATGCGGTGCCGAAGTTGGCGGAGGAAAGAACGCCTTCCTCGACCCGGATGCCGCCGCTGACGCCGGGGGCCGAGGTGAGGGTCAAGGTGCCGGCGCCGGTCTTGGCCAAGGCACCCGAGCCCGTGATGTCGGCCGCGCCGCGCGAGGCGGTCGTGGCGATTGCGAAATCGAGGGTGGCTCCGGAACCAACCGTGATGGCGCCGGCGGCTTGGCTGAAGTCGCCGCGCAGCGTGCCCTGGTTGACCGCGATGGCCCCGGTCAGGGTGGGAGCGACCGTCAGCGTGGACAGGCCCGCCCCGGTCTTGGCCAGGGAGCCCGCGCCCGTGATGAGCGAGCCAAGGGTGAACGCTCCGGAAACGGTGGCGGTGGTGGCGGACGCAAGCTGGACGGTGCCGGAGCCCGCGGCCTGGTTGGCGGCGAGGACAACGCCCCCGCTTTGCACGTCGAGCGTGCCAGTGAAGCCGGTGTTGGCGCCGGAGAGGGTCACAACCCTGCTCTCGCGGATGGTCACGCTGCCCGATCCGGCGAGCGTGCCGGCGAAGGTCTGGGCCTGCTCGCCGAGGAAGTCGGCGGTGGCGCCGGCGGCGAGGGTCAGCGTGCCGGCGTAGGGCGCGTAGTTGGCGCCAAGCGTGCCGGCGTCGACGAAGATGCCGCCGGTGTTGGCGAGGATGCCCGCGAGGGTGGCCGAGCTCTGGCCGACCTTGCGGACGGAGCCGGCTCCCGCGAGGTTGCCGCCGAACTCGCCGTCGAAATCCAGCTCAAGCGAGGCACCGGAGGCCAGGGTGATCTCGCCCTCGCCGAGCGAGGCGCCGATTCCGGAGAGGAGGAGAATGCCCTCGTTGACCTTGGTACCGCCGATGTGGGTGAGCGACTCGGTCACGGTGAGGCGCCCGGCCCCGGACTTGACGAGGATGGTATCGACGGGACCCGCGAGGAAGTCCGTCCCGGCCTGGCTGTCGCCGAGCGACTCGGTGAGGCCGCCGCCGACGGTGATGAGGGACTCGGGAAGGTCGAGGCCGGCGTAGACCAGGTTGAGGCCGTCCGCGACCCACTCGAGGTCCCAGGTGCCGGACGCCTCGATGAGGCTGCCGAAGCCGTCGATGGTGAAGCTGACAAGGTCGGTGTTGCCGACCACGGAGGAGGCGCCGCTGATCAGGCTGACGGTGTAGTCGGCGTACTTGTTGAACACCGTGGCGGAGCCGCGGCTGCGGGTGCCCTGGTTGAAGCCGAAGACATCGAGGGTGATCCCCGTGGTCAGGCCGGACAGGTCGAGCACGCCTCCCGAGAGGATGATTCGGTCCTGGGACGCGAGGGTCGAGGGGTCCGAGATCTCGAACTGGAGGAAGGCGCCGTCGAGCACGGTGAGCGACGCCGCGTTGAGCGAGGCGGTGGCGTTGAGGCCTCCGATGTCGAGGACGGTCTGGCCCGAGACGGCCACCGCGCCGGCGGTGCCGGCGAGGCGGAGCGAGCCGCCCGTCGCGGTCACGTTGCCGACGGTGCCGGTGCTGGAGAGGACGCCGGTCCCCGAGAGGGCGACCTGGCCGAGGGTGCCGGCGCTGGAAACGGTCCCGGAGGCGAGGGTGACATCGCCCAGCTGGCCGGCGGCGGCCACGGTGGTGGTGCCCGAGTTAGACAGGGAGCGCGAGGTGACACCGGCGACGGCGAGCGTGCCGGCGTTGGTGACGAGGCCCGTGCCCGAGAGGTCCGAGACCGAGGTGCCGAGGCTGAGCGCGCCCCCCGCCGCGACATTGACCGTGCCGGAATGGCCGAGGGAGTCGGCGCCGGTCAGCGCTAGGGTGCCGGCGGCGACGGCCAGGTTGCCCGACAGCGTGTTGGCGCCTGAGAGTGTCAGGGTGCCCGCGCCGGACTTGGTGAGCGTGCCCGAGCCCCCGAGGGTGGTTCGGGTGACCTCGATGCCCGAGCCAAGCTCGAGATTGGCGAGGGCGGACCCAATCGCGAGCGAGCCGGTGCCACCCGAGAGCGCTGAGCCCAGCGCAAGGGTGCCTCCGGCAAGGGTGAGCCCGCCGGTGAAGCTGTTGGTGCCGGAGAGGGTCAGCTTGCCAGCGCCGGCGTGGGCGACGGAGCCCGCGCCGGAGAGGGTTGCGGCATGGGTGACGTCCTCAGCGCGGTTGAAGCGGAGCGAGGTGCCGGTTCCGATGGCGACATTGGCGACGGCGCCGGCCGCCCCGGCGACCTCGAGGGTGCCGCCGGTGATGGCAATGTCGCGAGTAGTGGCCGCACCCGTGACCTGCATCCAGCCGGCGCCAGCCTTGGTGAATGCCTGGTTGGTGGACCCGATCTGAAGGTCGACCGGCGCCGCGCCGTCGGCGACCGTGGCGGTGAAGCCGCGGTCGTAGATGTTGAGGAAGCCGGAAATGACCGCGGTCTGTGACGAGGCGTTGGTGGTGACGGTCGCGACATTGTTCATCTGGACCGACACCAGGCCGCCGGTCATGTTGACCCCGCCCGCGTAGAAGCTGATCGCCCCGCCGGTCAAGGTGCCGCCGTTGACGTTGATGACAAGCCCGCTGAAGGCGTCGAACACGTGGTTCGCGGTGACATTGACCGTGCCGGCTTGGTTGATGGTCAGGCTGGCCTGACCCATGATGTTGCCATTGTACCAGCTGCCGCGGCTGAGCTGCAGGGTGCCCTCGTCGACGATGAACGAGGACCCGGCCCCGAAGCCCATGGCGTTCGTGTTGATGACCAAGGTGCCCGCGCCGGTCTTGCGCACGGTCGCGCCCGCGGAGTTGGTGCCGAGCACGCCCGCGGTGTCCTTCCAGACGGTGATGCCGGAGGCGACCTCGATGGCGGAATCGCCAGCGAAGCTGAGGTTACCGTTGAGCGAGGTGCTGCTGCCGAAGGCCAGGGTGGTGCCGTTGGCCTGGGTGAGGTTGGCAGAGTTGAGGGTGTTGTTCCAGGTGGTGCCGGAGCCGGTGTTGACAACCAAGCGACCCTGCTGGAGGGCGAGCGTCGCGATGCCGTGGCTGGTGCCGGAGAGGGTGACAGTGCCGGCGCCCGTCTTCTCGACGAGGGAACCGCCCGAGATGACGCCCGCATAGGCGACCGCGCCGGTGCCGGCGAAGCGGAGGGTGCCGGCGTTGGCGACATTGCCGGCAAGGGTGCCGGAGGTGACCAGGGTGCCGCCCGCGGCGACGGTGGCGCCTCCCGCGAGCGAACCGGAGGAGGTGAGGGTGGAGTTGCGCTGGATGGTCGCACCGCCGGCGATGGCCCCGGCGGAGGTGGCGGTGGAGCCCGTCGTGAGATTGCCGGAAAGGGTGATGCCTCCGTTGGCCGCGCCGGTGGCGGTGATGTCGGCGGTGGCGCCGGCGGCGAGCGTCAGAGCGCCGCCGACCGATCCGGAGAGGTTGAGGGTGGTGCCGGCGGACTGGGCGAGGGCGCCCGAGACCTGGCCGGAGAGATTGAGGGTGCCGGCCGCGAGGGTGGTGCCCCCGGTGTGGGCCGCGGACTTGGCGTAGGCGAAGGTCTGGCCTGCGCCGTTGAAGGTGAGGGAGCCGGAACCGGCCAGGTTGGCGTCGAGCAGGCCGCCGGTGACGGTGACCGCGGAGGCGGCGAGGGACCCGGTGGTGCCGACGATGGAGCCGGAGGAAAGCGTGACGGCGACGGCGGCGGCGTTGGCGACGGCGGCGATGTCGAGGGTGCCGCCGTTGACAACGGTGGCGGAATTGGCCGACAGCACCGAGGCCGAGCCGAGCTGAAGGGTGCCGGAGGTGACCGTGGTGGCGCCGGAGAAGGTGTTGGTGCCGGTGTTGGCGAGGACGACGCGCCCGCCGCCGGAGACGGTCAGGCCGGTCACGCCGGTGATGGCGCCGTCGCCCGCAAGCGTGTAGGTGGTGGCGGCGGTGTTGGCGAAGGTGACGGCTCCGGGGACGAGAGCGCCGGACAGGGTGACGGTCTGGGCGGAAACGCCGGACAGGTCGCCGAAGGAGACGACGTCGCCCGAGTAGAAGCGGTCGGCGGCCCCGGCATTGGACCAGACGGTGTCGTCGAGGCTGTTGGACCACACCCCGGTGGCGGTGCCGCCGTTGGCGAAGCTGAGGTTGGCGACCGAGCCGTCGACGATGAGCGAAAGGGCGTTGGCCGTGGTGGAGGCGGAGAGGCTCAGGGCCTGGCGCGAGTCGCCCGAGGCGACACCGGTGATGGAGACCAGCCCCAGGCCGGCGAACGGCTCGGTGAGGGTGGCGCCGGAGACGAGGATGTACTCGCCCGTGGTGAGGGAGCCCCCGAGCAGCCCGAGGTTGACCTCGGTGAGGTCGAGCAGGCTGACCTGGCCGCCGACGAGGATGCGGTCGTTGCCGGAGGACAGGTTGGAGGAAAGGTCGAAGCGAAGAACGCCGCCGAGGACCCCGTTGCCGGTGACATTGAGGGTGCCGGCCGCGCCGTTGCCGGCGACAAGCAGGGAGCCGCCGGTCTTGTTGACCGAGGCGAGGGTGGAGCCGGCCGCGAGGGTCAGCGCGCCGCCGGAAAGCGTGGTGGCGCCGGCCGAGATCGAGCCGAGGGTGGCGGAACCGGCGGAGACATTGAGCGTGCCGGCGTTGGCCAGGGCCGCGGCGGCCAGGGTGCCGCCGGTCACGGACACGTTGCCCGAGGTGGTGGCCGCGGCGAGGGACAGCGTGCCGCCGGAGACGGCGAGGGCGCCGACGGTGGTGGCGTTGGCGGCGGTCAGGTTGCCGGCCGTGTTGGTGAGGGCGCCGAGGGTGGCGGAGGCGACGGTGGCGGTGCCGGCGTTGGTGACAGACCCGAAGGCGGAGGTCGAGGTCACGCTGAGCGTTCCGGCGGCGCCGACGCTGGCGCTGGCGCGGGAGGCGTCGGTCGAGGTCACCGAGAGCGCGCCTGCGCTGACGACGAAGCGGTTGTTGCCGGTGGAGGGGCCAGCCACGACGAGGGTGCCGAGGCCGGTCTTGGTGACGTCGCGGGTGGCGGCGCCGGCAAGGTAGTTGTCGACACCCTGGGACAGGGTGAGGGCGCCGGACTCGCTCGCGACGTTGAGGGTGGCGTTGCCGAGCTCGACGGAGACAGGGTTGGAGATAGTGAGAGCTGCAGAGCCGCTGTAGGCGAGGGTTGAGCCCTCGAGCAGGTTGATGGCGCCTGCGCCCAGGTTGGCGGCGGTGGCGAAGCGGAGGGTGCCGCCCGAGACGGTGATGCCCCCGGTGAAGGTGTTGGTGTTGGAGAGGACGAGGACGCCCGCGCCGGTCTTCTCCAGCATGCCCGCGCCGGAGACGACGCCGGAGAGGGCGAGGGTGTCGGCCGACTCGAGCACCTCGACCTCGGAGCGGCGGCTGAGGGCGATGTTGTTGGCGACGGTCTGGGAGAGGCCGAGCTCGGAGACCAGGCGGACGCCGGAGACGGTGGGTATGCCGACCGCGGACCAGTTGGTGCCGCCGGCAAGGTCCCATTGGATGACGCCGCCCGCGCCGCCGCCGCCGTTCTGGGCGCGGACGTCGACGTTGTAGGTGCCGGCGCCGAGGGTGATGGTTCCGGTGGTGGTGGCATTCCAGGTAGCGTTGTTGAGAACAACCTGGTCGACGGCGGCGCCGTCGGTCGCGGTGCCCCAGATGCGAACCCAGGCGGCGTCGTCGACGGCCTCGCGGAAGGCGATCGTGCGGGTGGCGTCGACCGTCAGGCGGCCGCGGTAGGACCAGACCGTGTTGTCGCCGAAGTCAGAGGTGGAGTTGGCGCGGGCGGCGTCGACCGTGACCTGCCGGAAGGTCCCGGCGGCGGTCGTGTTCATCGACGAGGCTCCGGTGATCTGGTACTCGGCCAAGCCGTCGAGCGAGGTGGCGCGGAGGCGGCCGCCGTCGAGCGTGATGGCGCCGGTTCCCATGGCGCCATCGCCGGCGAACTCGAGGGTGTGGCCGGCCTGCACCACCATGGTTGCGGTGTGGTTCGAGTTGGCCGAGCTGCCCACGCGGCGCTCGAAGCGGGTCGTGCCGAGGCCGCCGAGGTAGCCGGTGTTGCCGTTGAACGCGCCCTTGACGAGGAAGTCCGGGGCGGAATTGCCGGTCACATCCTGGACATAGAAACGGGTCTCGTTGAGATTGACCCGGTTGGGCGTCTCGAAGAGCGAGCGGGAGGAGCCGCCAACGAAGACGCTGAACTCGGTGCCGGCAAAGTTGCCGTCCTCGCCCGAGAACTTGCCGCTGCCGGTGCCGATCCAGCTGCCTCCGAGGAGGTTGATGTTGCGGAACTTGTTGTGGGCGCTGGTGGTGCCGGTGCCGCTGACCTCGAAGACGCCGCCGGCGGCGATCGTGACAAGGTTGCCACCCCACGAATTGGATCCCACGGCGAGAAGCCGGGCGCCGGAGGCGACATAGGCATCGTAGGAGACCGTGTTGCCGTTGACATTGGCGGTGCCAATCTCGGCGACTCCCTCCCTGACAAAGAGGGTGCCGGTGCCGCCATTGGTGCCCTGACCGGTCAAGGCGAGGGTGCCGGTGCCGGTCTTGACGAGGTTGGCGTTGAGCGTGACGGCGCCGGAGAGGGTACCCCGGGCGCCGGAGTGGGTGGTGACCTGGGAGTCGCGGGCGATGGTCAGGGCGCCGGAGAGGGTGATTCCGCCCTCGATGCGCAGGGCGCCGAGGTTGCCGGCACCCTCGGCCGTGCCGATGCCGCCGTTCAAGGTGATGGCGCGGGAGAGGTTGCCCGTCGCGTAGAGCTGACCGCCGTCGTTGACGGTGATGGCGCCGGTCCCGGCGGCGGCGTCGGAACCGACGATCACCCTGCCCTGCTGGATGAGGAGACCGCCGGAGAAGGTGTTGGTCCCGGTGAGGGAGAGGGACCCTGCGCCACCCTTGACGAGGGTGACGGCGCCGGTGCCGTTGTTGGCGATGGCGGAGGAAACAGTCATGCCCGCGCCGGTGGCCAGGCCGCCGGTGGCGTTGATGAGGAGGTCGGCCGTGGTGTTGTCGGCAGCGCCGCCGGTGAGGGTGCCGCCCGCGAGATTGAAGGCGAGGCCGGAGGAGACCTGGAAGAGGCCGCCGGTGACGCGCAGGGTGTTGCCCGTGCCGATGTCGATCGTCCGGCCCGCCGCGGTGCCGTCGAGCGAGAGCGAGCCGACGGTGGTGGTGCCGACGTTGGTTAGCGAGAGATTGCCGGTGACACTTGCGCCGATGACGAGATCGGCCGTCGAGGTCGCGATGGCGTTGGAGGTCAGCTGGGTGCCGGCGAACTTGGCGATGCCGCCCGAGCCGTTGTTGGCGGCGAGAGCCCCTCCGATCAGCACCCCGGCGAGCTTGCCGGAGGCATCGTTGGCCTGGGTCGTGGTCCAGGTGGCCGTGCCGTCGAGGTTGAGGAGGGCGCGGGTGGCCGAGCCGGAGCGGGTGATTGAGCCGAGGTTGACAGTCGTCGAGCCGCCGGCACCGGGGACGGCGCTGACGGTCGAGCTGCCGTTGGCGAGGGTCACCGCTCCGATGCCCTGGGTGACGGACCCGGTGTTGCCGGCGAGCAGAAGGGTGCCTCCTCCGAAGCTGAAGGCCTGGGTGGCGAGGGTGCCGCCGAGGGCGTAGTCGACGCGCAGGGTGCCGCCCTCGAGGGTCACGCCGGCGGTGGCGCCGGAGCCGAGCGCGTTGGCGGCGGCGACCTCAAGCATGCCCGCCTGGAGGGTGGTGCCACCGGAACGGGTGTTGGTCGCGGTGAGCGCCATGGTGCCGAGGCCGGCCTTGATGATGCGCTGGCCGGCATAGCCGCCGGCATCGTTGAGCTGGCCGGAGACAAGGAGGTCGCGCGCGGCCGCCCCGTCGTCGACCCGGAATGTCAGGCTCGTGTTGTTGTTGTAGAGGTTGAGATTGCCCGCGATGGTCGAGACGCCGCGACCGGCGAGGACGTTGATGGAGTGGTTCTGGTTAAAGCCGAAGCGGAAGCCGTTGCCCTCGATGCGGCCGCCATCCATGACGATTTGGGGCGCGTAGATGTCGCCGCTGATGTAGCGCAGCGTGCCGCCCAGGAGGTAGGCGGTCTGGCCTTGGGAGAAGGGATAGTTGGCGGCGGCCTCGACGGCGCCTCCCTGCAGGACGGCGAAGTTGCTGCCGTAGCGGGCCGAGCCCGGGAAGCCGTAGTTGACTCCCGAGAAACGGAGGGTGCCCTGCTCGACCGTGTAGCCGCCCGAGGCGCTGCCGCCGCCGGTGACAGTGAGGGTGCCGGTTCCGCGCTTGAGAAGCGAGGCGGCGCCGCCGGACCAGGAACCGTTGTCGAAGTTGCCCGTCCAGGAGGTGCTGGCATTATTGGAGCCGACGACCAGGGCGGCGTCGTTGAGCCGACCCACCATGGCGCCCGACTTGGACTGGGAGGCCGAGCCGGCGAAGACCAAGGCGCCGAAGCCGCCCAGGCGCCCGGTGTCGCCGCGGCCGACACCGTTCGTGGTGATGGTGCCGGAGCCGCTGAGCGAGCCGACAACGAGGGGGCCAGCCCAGATGTCGACCGTGTTGTTGGCGACAAAGGCCGCGTTGGGAGCGTAGAAGCCCTGATCTGCCGTGACCACGTTCGCCGCGGTGGTGAACGTGCCGGTGTAGGCGGGGTGGACGCCCGCGATGTTGCCCGTCAGGCTGAGCGCCGAGGAGCCGATGATGGGCGCGACGGCGGCGCCGCTGAGTTGGAGGGCCCGGCCCGAGACAACGCGGGAGGATTGAAGCAGGAGGCCGCGCGAGTTGGCCTGGAGGGCGCCGCTGGCGAGGGCGAGATAGGTCGAGGCGGTGCCGAGCGAGGCGGATCGGGAGAAGCCGACGCTGCCGCCGCTGGTGCTGATGCCGCCCGAGGAATTCCAAAGCCCGCCGATGAGCGAGTAGCCGCGCTGGGCCTCGAGGGAGACGGAGCCGGACCAATTGCCCTGGAAGAGGGCGCTGCCGGCGTCGGTGCGCCGGACCAAGCCGGTGCCGCTGACAGTGCCGGTGAAGGTGTTGGTGGCCGAGCCCCAGTTGCGAATGACGCCGCCGGAGGAGCCGATGATGAGGTTGCGGGCGAAGGTGGCGTTGACGTTCTCGTCGACGAGGCCGCCGCCATTGAGGGTGACGGCATTGGACGCGTCGCCGAAGCTCGAGTTGATGTTGACGACGCCGGAGGTGATGGTGACCCCGCCGGTGAAGGTGTTGGCCCCTGACAGCAGAAGGCTGCCGCCGACGCCTCCGCCCGTGGCGGAGATGTCGCCATGGGCCGCGAGGGTGAGGCCGCCGGAGCCGCTGATGACGGATCCAATGAAGACGTCGGTCCCGGTGCCGTTGGCGGAGGTGGTGAGGGTGCGACCACCGAGATTGAGAGTGCCGCCGGTGAGGGTGTAGGCGCCGGTGATGGAGAGCGAGGAAAGCGAGAAGCTGCCGTCGACCGTGACCGTGCCGGCGGCGCCGCCAAAGACGGCATCATCACCGGCGGCCCAGGCCACCGAGCTGCCGCCGGTGGCGGCGGTGTCCCAGACCAAGCCGGAGGCGGTCCAGGTGCCCACGCCGCCGTCGGCGTTGGCCGAGGTGTCGTTACCGTCCCAGTGGAGCGTGGCCGCGTGCACGGCGGGGGTGAGCGCGGCGGCTGCCAGCAGCGCGCGGAACAAAGGGCGATTGGCTCTGGGGTTCATTTGATTTAAGGGGTCTCGGCGAGGGGTCTGCGGAGATGTCTCGGAGTTAGGTCCGTGAGCGTTTTGGGGGTATGGAAGTCGCAAGGGGGTGCTTGCGATGTACCAAATTTATTTGGTCGTTTTGGCCAATCAAGTCCTTTTGGTTACAAAAAGGCAAAAAGGGTGCACCCCCTGCTGTGAAACTGAGTTGAGCAGAGAGGGGGGCGAGTTTGGCTATGGCGCTGGACTCCCCCGGCTTCACCTGCTGATTTAGGGGGTAATGGAGGGGGATTTCATCCACATCAAGGGGGCCCGGGTGCACAACCTGAGGTCAGTGGAGGTGCGACTCCCCCGGAACCGGCTGACGGTGGTCACCGGGGTGAGCGGCTCGGGTAAGTCCTCCCTGGCCTTTGACACCCTCCACGCGGAGGGTAGCCGCCAGTACCTCGAGTCGCTGTCGACCAAGGCCCGGGGGTTGCTGGAGGCCCTGCCCCGACCGGACGTGGATTTTATCCATGGGCTCTCGCCGGTCGTCGCGATCGCCCAAAGGACGTCGGGCGGGGCCAATCCTCGGTCGACCGTGGCCACGGTGACCGAGATCGCCGACCATGCTCGGCTGCTCTGGTCGCTCTGCGGCGAGCGCCGATGCCCCAAGGACGGCGGCCTCATCCGACGCCGGTCCCTGGACGACTGCCTGGAACCGCTGCTGCGGATGAAGGCGGGCACGCGGGTAGTCCTGCTCGCGCCCATCAGGTCGGACAAGCCGAGCGCGCTTCTGCAAACCGTCGAGGACCTGTCCCGCCGCGGCTTCTCCCGGGTGCGGGTCGATGGCGAGGTGGTGACGACCGACGAGGCCCCAGGCCTGCTGACCGGAAGGGCGGAGAGGCGACTGGAGCTCGTCGTGGATCGCGCGGTGACCGGGCCCGACCAGCGCAGCCGCCTGGCGGACTCGCTCGAGCTGGCTTTCCGCGAGGGCTCCGGGAAGTGCCTCGTCTTGGCGGAGGCCGGTGGCGAGCGGCGCGAGCTCGCGCTCTCCCTGGCCCTTGCCTGCGAAAGCTGCGGGGAGACCCACGAGCCCCTGGGCGCCCGGGAGCTGTCGCCCAACCATCCCCGCGGCGCCTGTCCGACCTGCGACGGGCTGGGCAAGACGCTGAGTTTCCGGGAGGAGCTCTGCGTGGCGGACGAGAGCCTCGGCGTGGCGGAAGGCGTCGTGAAACCCTGGCGCCTGGGCACGCGCAAGATGCTCATCCGGCGGAACGCCCTCGTCCGGGCCTTGGCGGAGCAGGTGCCCTTCGACCCCTCGACCCCCTGGGCCAAGCTTGCCGCCGCCACGCGACGCCTGCTGCTGGAGGGCGAGCCGCGCCGCACGTTCCTCCTCCCGCCGCCCAAGGGACGGAAGCCGGTGGAGTCGGCCTGGAAGGGCATGTTCCACGAGCTCACCCAGGTGTCGCGCACGACGTCCAGCGAGTCGCTCCGCCAGCGCCTGCTCGCCTACCAGGCGGCGACACCCTGCCCCGCCTGCGAGGGCCGACGGCTCTCGGCCGCCGCGCTCGGGCTCAGGCTGGGTGGGCTGAACCTCGCGGAGTTCCTCGAGCTGACGGTGCCGGAGGCGCTGAGCTTCGCGCGCGGGCTCGCGGACGCGCCCTCGGTGCGTCCCGCCGAGGAGGCGCGCCGCGGGCTCGAGCGCCGGCTCGGCTTCCTCGACGAGGCGGGCCTGTCCTACCTGACGCTGGCCAGGGAATTCGGGACGCTGTCGGGCGGCGAGGCGCAACGCGTGCGGCTCGCCTCGCAGCTGGGACTCGGGTTGGTGGGCGTGACCTACGTGCTCGACGAGCCGAGCATCGGCCTGCATCCGCGCGACCACGCCCGGCTCATCCGCTCGCTGAGGCAGCTGCGCGACCTCGGCAACACCGTCATCGTGGTCGAGCACGACCGCGAGATGGTTGCGGCGGCCGACCACCTGGTCGAGATGGGGCCGGGCGCCGGCGAGGAGGGCGGGCGCGTCGTCTTCGAGGGCACGCCGGCGGAGGCGGAGGCGAGCGCCTTGTCGCGCGCCGGCGCCTGGCTGTCGGGGCGCGCCAAGCCGGCGGGTCGGCGCCGGTTGGCCGAGCCGAGGGATTGGCTGACCGTCCGCGGGGCGACGGAGAACAACCTCAAGGACATCGACCTGCGGCTGCCGGTCGGGCGGCTGACCGTACTGTGCGGCGTCTCCGGCTCGGGCAAGAGCACGCTCGCGCTCGATGTGCTGGGGGCGGTGGCCGCCCGGAGGATCAACGGCGCGAAGGTGGTGCCGGGGCGCCACCGCGCGATCGAGGGCCTGGAGCGCTTCGACGCCTACACGCTCGTCGACCAGGAGCCGATTGGGCGCAGCCCGAGGTCCAACCCCGCGACCTTCACCGGCATCCTCGACCACCTGCGCGACCTGTGGGCGGCGACCCCGCTGGCCAAGGCCCGCGGCCACGGGCCGGGGCGGTTCAGCGCGAACGTGCGCGGCGGCCGCTGCGAGGCCTGCTCGGGCGAGGGCGCGGTCGCGCTCGACATGCAGTTCCTGGGGGAAACCTACGTCGAGTGCCCGAGCTGTTCCGGCCGACGCTTCAACCGGGAGACGCTCGAGGTGCGCTTCAAGGGCCTGAGCATCGCCGACGCGCTGGCCCTCTCGGTGCGGGAGGCGGCGGAGGTCTTCCGCGCCCAGCCGCGGCTGGCGGAGAAGCTGCGCACCCTGGAGGAGGTTGGGCTGGGCTACCTGCGGCTCGGACAGCCGGCGACCACGCTCTCGGGCGGCGAGGCCCAGCGGCTGAAGCTGGCCGCCGACCTGGCCCGCCGCGAGCACGCGGGCCGGCTCTACCTGCTGGATGAGCCGACGACCGGCCTGGCCTCGGACGACGTCGAGCGGCTGATGGCCTTGCTCTTCCGGCTGCGCGACGCGGGCGCCACCCTGCTTGTCATCGAGCACCATTCGGATGTGATCCGGGCAGCCGACTGGACCATCGAGCTGGGACCGGAAGGGGGCGGGGCGGGCGGGAGACTGCTGCACGAGGGACCACCCGAGAGCCTGGCAAGGGCGGACACCCCGACCGGGGCCTGCCTAAGGGGCTGAGCCCTTTCCCCCTTTCCCTTTGGCCCTAGGCCTGTCAGATTGGGCCCTGATGCCCGATTCCGCACCCATCCTCACCGGAGCCCAGAAGGCCCACCTCCGTGGGCTCGCCCAGACGCTCGAGCCGAAGGTCTTCGTCGGCAAGGAAGGCGCCACCCCGGCGCTGGCCCGCCAGCTCGACCTGGCCTTCCAAAAGGCCGACTTGGTGAAGGTTCGGTTCACCGCCGGGCGCGACGCGATGGCCGCCCAGGCCGAGGCGCTCGCCGCGGCCACGGCCAGCGCGCTGGTCGGCGCGGTTGGGCGCACGGCGGCCTTTTACCGCAAGGGCGGCGAGGAGGCGGGAGAATGACGGCCGCGGAGCGCGCCGAGCTGGCCCGGCTGGTCGGGGTCGCCGACACGGCCCTCGCCGAGGCGCTCGCCAGGAGCTCCGGGACCTCATCCCGCCTTGAGGCGGCGATGCGCCACGCGGTCAACGCCGGCGGGAAGCGGCTGCGGCCGGTGCTCTGCCTGGCCGCGGCGGCCTCGATCGACGCCGGGGCGGACGCGCGACGCGCCGCGGCGGCCCTCGAGCTCGTCCACACCTACTCGCTCATCCACGACGACCTGCCCTGCATGGACGACGCCGACCTGCGCCGCGGAAAGCCGACCGTGCACCGCGCCTTCGACGAGGCCGCGGCGGTTCTGGCCGGCGACGCCCTCCTGTCCCTGGCCTTCGAGCTGACCGCCGACCATCCTGCAGAGGCGGCGAGGGAACTGACCTTGATCCTGGCCCGGGCCAGCGGCCCGGCCCAGCTCGTGGGCGGGCAGATGGAGGACACCCTGGGGCTGCTCGGTCCGGCAAGCGCCGAGAGACTGGATGCGATCCAGCGCGGCAAGACGGCGGCGATGATCGCGGCCGCGCTCGAGATGGGCGCCGTGGCCGCCGGCGCCGGACAAGGGGCTCGGGCGGCTTTCCGGCAGGCGGGCCTCTCGCTCGGTGTCGCCTTCCAAATCGCCGACGACCTGCTCGACCTGGAGGGCGACCCGTCGGTCGTCGGCAAGCCGACCGGCGCCGACGCGGCGCGGGGCAAGCTCACCTACCACGGGCTGCACGGCGTCGAGGCCGCCCGGGCCAAGGTGCGCGAGCTGACCGAGGCCTGCCGCTCAAGCCTTCGCGCCACGGGGGGCCGCACGGCCTTCCTCGAGGCGCTGGCCGGCTCCCTGATCGACCGGAGGAACTGAGCACCTTGTCCACCGCCGCCCCCCTGCCCTCCCCGATCGACCCCCAGGACCCCAAGGTCCGGGAACGCCTTGGCCGCGCCTTCCTCGTCGGCCTCCAGCGGCCGGAGCAGGATGCCCGCGAGTCGCTCAGCCTGCTCGAGGAGCTGCGCGAGCTGGTGGGCAACCTTGGGATCGAGGTGAGGGGCGACCTGATCGCCCGCCTGCGCGAGGAGCACCCGCGCCACCTCGTGGGCTCGGGCAAGATGGAGGAGGTCGCCGCCCTCGCCCGCGGGCTCGACTGCGGGCTCGTCGTCTTCGACGACGCCCTGACGCCGGCCCAGCAGCGCAACTGGGAGAAGGACGCGCCCGGCCTTCGGGTGATCGACCGCCAGGAGGTGATCCTGGACATCTTCGCCGCCCGGGCCAAGACGCGCGAGGCGGTCCTCCAGGTCGAGCTGGCCCGCCTGCAGCAGCAGCTCCCGAGGCTGCGGCGGCTCTGGTCGCACCTCGATCGGCAGCGGGGCGGCGGGGCCATGCAGCGCGACGCCGGCGAGACGCAGCTGGAGATGGACCAACGCGGCATCCGGGAGAAGATCGCCCGCGTGCGCCGCGAGCTCGACGAGGTGGTGCGCCAGCGCGCCACGCAGCGCAAGCAGCGCCAGCGCGTGCCGGTGCCGACCTTCGCCATCGTCGGCTACACCAACGCCGGCAAGTCCTCGCTCCTCAACCGGCTGACCGGGGCCGAGGTCCTGGCGGCGGACCGGCTCTTCGCGACCCTCGACCCGACCACCCGGCGCCTGACGCTGCCCTCGGGCCGCGCTCTCCTGCTGACCGATACCGTCGGCTTCGTGCGCCGGCTGCCCCACCGCCTGGTCGAGGCCTTCAAGGCGACCCTCGAGGAGTCGGTGCAGGCCGACGTCCTCCTGCACGTGGTCGACCTCGCCTCGCCCGACGCCGCCGCCCACGCCGAGACCACGCTGGGGGTCCTCGGCGAGGTTGGCGCGGGCGACCGTCCCGTGCTCACGGTGCTGAACAAGGCGGACCTGGTGACCGACCCCCTGGCCCGCGCCGAGGCCCTGGCCCGCCACCCCGGCGCCATCCTGGTCAGCGCCCACACCGGAGAGGGTGTGCCGGAGCTGCTGGCGGAGCTGGACCGGCTGGCGTCGCAAGGCGACCGCCGGCTGAGGTTGCTGATTCCCCACGAGCGCTACGACCTGGTGGCCAAGCTCCACGGCGCGGCGGCCATTCTCTCGGAGAGGGCGACGGACGGGGGCGTCGAGCTGGAGGCCCTGGTGCCTGCCCGCCTGCTCGAGGCGGCCGCCCCCTTCGCGCAAAAGGTTGCAACCTGACGGACGGCGATTTGTCAGAAGGGGCAAGACCCATGCGCACCCCGACCCTCCTGATCGCCGCCGGACTCCTCCCCTCGCTCGCCCTCGCGCAATCGAAGGAGGAGGCCTTTGAGAAGACCATCAAGCCCATGCTGGAGCGCTCCTGCGTCGGCTGCCACGGCGGCAAGGACAAGGACGGCAAGGTCAGGGTGAAGGGCGGCTTCCGCACCACCAGCCTCGAGGCCGTCGTCAAGGGCGGCAAGGAACAGGGCGCGGGCATCACCTGGGGCAAGCCCATGGAAAGCTCGGTCTACCTCCTCTCCAAGGCCGACCGCGACGACGACCTGGCCATGCCTCCCAAGAAGAGCAGCGCCAAGCCCCTGACCCCGGAGGAGCTGGAAACCCTCCGCAAGTGGATCGAGACGGGCAAGTGAGGCGCCTCCTTTCCTGAGGCCGGAAGGCGGCCCCGGGTTGCAACCCGGGGCCTTTTTGATTGTCAGTGGGGGCATGGCTAGGCCGCTCCTCGTCCTCTTGGTCGCCGCAGGCGTCGGCGCGGCCGAGCCCGTCGACTTCAACCGGGACGTCCGGCCCATTCTCAACGAGAAGTGCATGGGGTGTCACGGCGGCGTGAAGCACGCCGGCGGCATCTCGGTCCAGTACCGCGAGGACATCCTGGGAAAGGGAGAGTCGGGCGAGCCCTGCGTGGTCCCCGGCAAACCCGAGCAAAGCGAGCTCATCCGCCGCATCCTCACCGACGACCACGACGACCGGATGCCCAAGGAGAAGCCCCCGCTCACGAAGGCGGAGACCGACACCCTCATCCGCTGGGTCAAGGAAGGCGCCAAGTGGGACGACCATTGGTCCCTCGTCGCCCCCAAGCCCTCGCCCGCGCCAACCGTCAAGTCGAAGAACTGGGCGTCGAACCCGGTCGACAACTTCATCCTCGCGAGGCTTGAGCAGGCGGGCCTGAAGCCTTCCGCCCAGGCGGACAAGACGACCCTTCTCCGGCGCGTCACGCTCGACCTCACCGGCCTGCCCCCGACTTCCGAGGAAACCGCCGCCTTCCTCGCGGACAAGTCCCCCGAGGCCTACGAGAAGGTGGTCGACCGCCTGCTCGCCTCTCCCCGCTTCGGCGAGCGCTGGGCCGCGATGTGGCTCGACCTCGCCCGCTACGGCGACTCAAAGGCCATCGGGCAAGACAGCACCCGCCACATCTGGCCCTACCGCGACTGGGTCATCCGGGCCTTCAACCAGGACATGCCCTGGGACCAGTTCATCATCCGGCAGATGGCCGGCGACCTGCTGCCCGAGCCCGAGCGGGACCTGGTGGCGACGGGCTTCCACCGGCTGACCAAGGCCAACGACGAGGGCGGCACCAACGACGAGGAATACCGCACGTACGCGGTGATCGACCGGGTCAACACCACCTGGAACGCCTTCATGGGCCTCCAGATGGCCTGCACGCAATGCCACAGCCACCCTTACGATCCCCT
>Ga0315904_10002881_pt1 | contig 26016 bp, 20 predicted proteins | sample LakEriMetagenome_6_FD_203529 | JGI IMG/M metagenome (GOLD analysis project Ga0315904, IMG submission 203529) | Freshwater fungal communities from buoy surface, Lake Erie, Ohio, United States - Buoy 12 MA120 | ecosystem: Environmental > Aquatic > Freshwater > Lake | place: USA: Lake Erie, Ohio...
CGCCGCACGACCCTGAAGCTTGCCGAGGGGGAGTTTACGGGAGGGAACCTGGTTGTTCTCAACCCAGAGTTCTTGCGCACCAAAGAAGCCGTGGTGCGCCACGCCTACGCGCTCCGCAAGAATGTCCTGGGCCTTGCCGCCTTGCTCGGCCCCAGCACGATCCTGCGCCTGCTCGCCTCCCGCGTCGCACCATCGCTGCTCACGCTCCCACAGCTCGAAGCCGCCGTCAGCCGCTTGCTGGGTGGCGCAAGTGCCCGTGCGATTGTCTCCAACCACGCTGGGGTAGGAGCGGATGTGGATCACCCTGAAGACGTCCCCCTAGCGCGAAGGTATTTGGGAAGCTAATCAGGCCAGTGTGTGCCTGCTGCGGTGAGGCTCTAAAGGCCCTGCTGGGCGTGGGTTGTGGGGGGCTGAGCGAAAATCTTTAGGGGCGGTATACTGTCGGAAGTATTTTCTGACTTAAGGAGTCGCTTTTTGGAAACTCTGCCTCCCGGCAAGCTGCGTTTTATTCCCCTTGGTGGAATTGGTGAGATCGGTAAAAACCTTTATGTCTATCAGGTTCTGGACCAGTTATTGGTCGTGGACTGTGGGCTGAAGTTCCCCGATGAGAAGATGTTCGGGGTAGACCTTGTGCTTCCCGATGTGCGCTGGCTGGTTGAAAACCGCGCTTCGATCCAGGCGATTGTGATCACGCACGGCCACGAAGACCATATCGGGGCGCTCTCGTTTGTGCTGCCTCAGCTTGGAAACTCGGTTCCTGTCTATGGCCCCGCTTTGGCGCTGGGGCTGGCGAAGAACCGGCTGGGGGAGAAACGGCTTTTAGACAAGGTCAAGCTGATCGAGTACAGCGCGGATGATGTGCTCCAGCTCGGGCACTTCGTGGTCGAGCCGATCCGCGTCTCCCACTCCATCCCGGATTCTTTTGCGCTGGCGGTTCGCACCCATGCAGGCACCGTGGTGCATACCGGCGACTTCAAGCTGGACCAGACCCCGGTAGACGGCCTGCTCTTTGATATCCCCAAGCTCGCTCGAATCGCGGAAGAGGGCGTGCTCGCCATTGTCTCCGACACGACGAATGTCGAGCGCACAGGCTATGTCCCCTCGGAGCGCATCGTGGGCCAGACCTTTGACCGGGTGATCTCCGAAGCGCCGGGTCGCGTGATTATCGCCAGCTTCGCCAGCCAGATCCATCGAATGCAGATGGCCGTGGACTCCAGCAAGAAATACGGACGAAAAATAGCCGCCATCGGTCGCTCGATGGCGCAGAACATGGACATGGCCGCCGCTTTGGGCTACCTCTCGGTGCCCGAAGGCATTCGGATGCGTGCCGATGATATCAATAGCAACAAGCCCGAGCAGGTGACGATCCTCACCACGGGGAGCCAGGGCGAGCCACTCGCCGGGCTCTCGCGCATGGCGGGCGGCGATCATCGGCAGGTGACGATCCAGAAGGGCGACACGGTCGTGCTCTCGTCGTCTCCGATTCCCGGCAATGAGTCGGCGGTCTGGAGTGTGGTAAATCGCCTCTTTGCCCTCGGGGCCAACGTGATCTACGATGCCCTCATGCCCGTGCACGTCAGCGGCCACGGGTACTCCGACGAGCTCAAGCTGGTTCTTAACATCACCAATCCCCAGTACGTGATTCCGGTGCACGGCGAGCGCCGCATGCTTCATCTCTACAGCAAGTACGCCCAAGAGATGGGCTGGCTCCCTGAGGATGTCTTTGTTCTGGAGCTAGGCGATGTGCTGGAGCTAGATACAGAGAAGGGCGAGGTAGTGGATCGGGTACCGTCGGGGGCGGTGCTTATTGATGGTGACACGGGCCAGGAAATCCACGAGCTGGTTCTGCGAGACCGTCAGTTCCTCGCCAACGATGGCTTTGTCAATGTGGTGGTCGTGCTGGACTCGGAGACCAGTGAGCTAATCGGTGGCCCCGAGTTTCTCTCGCGTGGCTGTTTCTACATGGACAGCGCCGATGAGCTTCTCTCCGAGGCTGCGGAGGTGGTAGAGAAGCTGCTGGAAGGCGAGGGAGATGCCCCCCGCGAGCCCGAAGCGCTCCAGGGCGATATTCGCAATGTCCTCAAGAAATTCTTCGAGAAGCGCGTCGGTCGCCGCCCGGTGATACTCGTCTCCGTCATGCGGGTGTAAGCTCCCTCCTCCGTTTTCCCTCCTCCTGCCCCCGGGTACCCTCCTCCCGTTTTCCCTCCTCCCCCTTGCCCCCTCCTCCCAATCCTGGGAGGAAGGGGAGAGAGGGGGGATTATGCAGAGAGGCCGTAGCGGAGAGACTCCCCTCCGTTCCCTCTCCTCCCAGCATTGGGAGGAGGGGCAGGGGGAGGAGGGAAAACGGGAGGAGGGTACCCGGGGGCAGGAGGAGGGAAAACGGAGGAGGAGGGAATCTGGTAAAATGCACCGCTTATGCGCCTCAAACGCCTGACCCTTCATGGCTTCAAGACTTTCGCGGACAAGACGGAGATCGAGTTCGTCCCTGGTGTCACCTGTATCGTCGGACCGAACGGGTCGGGGAAATCGAATCTATTAGATGCACTGGTCTGGTGCTTGGGGGAGCAAAAAGCCTCTAACCTGCGGGCCGCCAATGCGCGCGATGTGATCTTTGCAGGCTCGTCCAAGCGCAAGCCGATGGGCATGGCAGAAGTCACGCTCACGGTAGACAACGAAGATAGATTCCTGCCGCTAGACTTCTCCGAGGTCAGTGTGACACGCAGAATCTACCGTAATGGCGACAGCGAGTTTCTGCTCAATAAAGTCGCGTGTCGGCTGAAAGATATCGCGGACTTATTCACCGACACGGGCGTGGGCAGAGGAGCCTATGCCATTGTCAACCAGAGCGAGATTGATGGGATTCTCTCCGCCAAGCCCGAGGACCGGCGTGAGCTTTTCGAGGAAGCGGCGGGCATCAAAAAGTACCGGGTCAAGAAGCGCGAGGCCCAGCGCAAGCTTGAGAACACCGAGATCAACTTAATCCGGGTGCGGGATATTCTCGGGGAGCTAAATACCCAAGTGGAGCCGCTCCGGCTTCAGGCAGAGACGGCTCAAAAATACAACGAACTGACCGAGCGGCTCAAAGCGGTGGAGGTTGGGCAGCTTGCGGCGGACTACAAGCGTGCTAAAGATGAGCTTGCGGAGCTGGAAAAGTCGGCGGCAGATGCCAAAAAAGAGGCAGAGGCACTGGCGATCGAGGTCGAGGAGCTAGAGGCAAGCGCTCACGGGCTAGGGCAGCGCATCTCCGATGCCGAGAGCCAGATGGACGCGGCGCGAATCCGGCAGCAGCTCACCATGACCCAAGTGGAGCGCTTAGAGAGCCGGATCGCACTGGCCGAGGAGCGCAAGCTCAGTGCGCGAAAGACACTGGACGCTCTGGCATCGGACTTGGAGGCGCTGGATTCGGATAAGCTCAGGCTCGCCACGGAGGCCGAGAGCCTAAAAGTGGAGGCGAAAGCGGCCGAGGCACAGCTTTCCGAGAGAACAAAGACACTCGCAGAGCACGAAGGGGTGGCTCGTGAGGCGGAGAAGGCACTTGGGGAGCTCTCCAAAATGCTCGCGGGACAAGAAGCCGACTATCTCGCCCTTGCACGGAAGCTCGCCGCCCAGAAAGCTGAGCGCGATAGTCTTCGAGAGCGCATTCTCAGGCGTAAAGAGGAGATCCGCGAGGCGAACGAGCGCGCCTCCCAGCGTGTTGCCGAGGTGGAGAGCGCTTTGCAGGAGCATTCCAAGCTGGGAGAGCTTCTTGAGACCCAAAAACAAGAGCAAACCCGCGCTGCGGCAGCACTTGCCACCGTCGCCGAGCCCAACTTCAGCGCCGCTTCGGTGCGTGTGACCGAACTCGAAGAGCTGCGCCGGAGAAAAGAGCGAGAGCTAGCGGGTTCCGAGTCCCGCCTCCGGGTTTTGGAAGAGACCGAAGCCATGCAAGAGGGCTACTTCGGGGGCGTGAAGGCGGCACTGAGCGCGGCGGCAGATGGAAAGATCTCAGGGCGCTTTACGCTCTTTGCGGATGCCATCAAAGTGCCTGCGGAGTTTGAGACCGCCATTGAGATCGCGCTGGGGGGAAGCCTTCAGGACATTATCACCGACACGGAGAAGCAGGCCAAAGAGGGCATTCGCTTTCTTCATGAGAGCCGGGGAGGACGTGCGACGTTTCTTCCGCTGGATCGCCTGAGAGATCAGCCGGTGCCCAGCTCTCTCCGAGCGGCGGCAAAGAAGTACAGTGGCGTGCACGGCTCTGCGGCGGAGCTGATTCGCTTTTCCGACGATGTCTCGCTGGCCGTTCGGGTGCACTTAGCCCGTGTGCTGGTTGTGGACGATCTGGATGTGGCGACCGAGGTCTCTCGGCAGCTCGACCGTGACTGGTCGCGCATTGTCACACTTAGTGGTGAGCTTGTCGTGCCGACGGGCGCGATTACCGGAGGGCGTGCGGGGCGACAGGGGCCTAATCTTCTCTCCCGCAAGCGCGAGATCGGGGAGCTGGGCGAGGCCGTTGAAGCGGGGCGTGGGGCTCTGGAGCGCATTGCGACCCAGCAAACCGAGGCCCGGAGCGCGGTGGAGAGTGCTCGCCTGGCCGTGCGCGAAGCCGAGCAAGTTATCCAGCGGGCGCGCGAAGTGGTTTTAGACACCGAGCGCCGGGTACAGAACAAGAAAACGGAGGCAGATCGCCTGCAGCGCGAGGCGCAGCAGCTCCAGACCCGTGCAGGCCAGCTTGCTGCATCCGGGGAGGCTGATGCCAGTCGCGAGGCAACGCTCTCTGCGGCCATTGATGAGGCGGACCGCACCGATGAGTCTACTTTGGCGAGCCGGGAGGAGCTAACGCGTCGGCAAGTGGCACTGACCGTTCGTCGGGATGAGGCGCGCGACCAGGCGCGGGTAATCGCCACCGAAGCCGCCCGCCTGCGCGAGCGTGCCGTGGGGCTGGCACGCGATGCTAAGCGTGCGGAAGAGGGGGCCGTGCGTGCCACTGTCACCGCCGACGACCGCCGTCGCCGTACACTGGAGGCCGAGAGCACGATTGCCACCGAGGATGCTGAGGCGATCCAGCGTGCCGGTGAGCGCGACATTGCCAAGAAATCTCTGGACGAGGCCGCACAGGAAGTCGAGAAGTGGCGCGAGCGCCGCCAAGCGCTGGTCAACGAGAACTTCCAGCTCACCGAGCGCATTCGGCTTGTCCAACGGACGATCCAGTTTGCCAACGAGCGGGGACAGCAGGCTCGGCTCCGTGCCGCCCGCGTCGAGACGCAAGCCGAGACGATTGGCCAGCGCCTACAAGACGAGTACGATCTGCACCCCGACTCCGCCGTCGCGCTGACCGGTGGTGTGCCCGTTGAGAAAGACGTCGCACAGGAGATCGCCCGCCTGCGCCGCGAGATTCGGGCACTGGGAACCGTTAACTTAGGGGCTATCGAAGAGTACGAGCGGGTCTCGGAGCGTTTCCGGTTCCTCACGGAACAGAAAGCTGACCTGGAAAGTGCGAAAGACAAGCTTTTTGCCACCATCACGGAGATTGACGACTCTACCCGAGGCGTCTTCGCCGAGACCTTTGATAAAGTAAACGTCGCCTTCCAAAAATTCTTCACCCGACTCTTTGGCGGTGGCTCGACGGATCTGGTCATGACCGACCCGAGCGATGTGCTAGAGACGGGCATTGACATTCTCGCGCAGCCTCCGGGTAAGAAAAGGCAAAACCTCTCCTTACTCTCTGGCGGTGAGCGAGCGCTGACCGCCACCGCGCTTCTTTTCGCCTTTCTGGAAGTCCGCCCTGCTCCGTTCTGCGTTCTCGACGAAGTGGACGCGCCGCTTGACGGTGCCAATGTCGAGAAGTTCGCCGACTTGGTGGCAGAGTTTGGTCAGCAGAGCCAGTTTATCCTCATTACTCATAACGCCACGACCATGGAGGCGGCTCCCCTCTGGTACGGCGTCACGATGCAGGAGCCCGGCGTCAGCCGCGGCATCTCCATGCGCGTCCCCGAGTCCACACCTGCCGATAGCCCGCCGGTTGAAATCGACGTGTAAAAGCCTGCGGCTGAGAAATCGCTCCGCGATTGGAGTTTTGCAGTCGCTGCTTTCAATCAGCGGCTATAATCTCCTCATGCATCAAGCTAAAGAAGTGGGACTTACTTTTCATGCGCCGCCGAAGCCGCTGGCGGCGAGTGCTGTCACGCACGACTGGCGGGATTTTCTGGGGCCGAGCCACAATGGGTTCTCGACAGAGTCGCCGCTTCGGGAGACGCCAAAGCTGGTCTGGGAGCGGACAAAAGGCGAGGGGTACGCGTCGCCCTGTGCCGTGGCGGGGAAAGTGATCGTCTTTCACCGGGTTGGGGAGCAAGAAACGATCGAGTGTCTAGCCGCCGAGACGGGCAAGCGGCTCTGGAAGTTTGCCTACGTGGCTGCCTACTCGGATCGCTACGGTTTTAGCGCCGGGCCGCGCTGCCAGCCGATCAGCGATGGCAAGTTTGTCTATACCTACGGCGTTGCGGGCATGCTGACGTGTCTGAGCCTTAGCTCGGGGCAGGTGGTCTGGAAGCGCGATATCGCCGCCGAGTACAAAGTGCCGCAGAACTACTTCGGGGTCGGAGCCACACCGCTCCTAGAGGGCAATTTATTGATCGTGATTGTCGGAAAAGATGCGGGTCCGAGCGTAGTGGCCTTCGACAAAGCCACGGGAAAGCAGGTCTGGGCAGGAGGCAAGGGCTGGACGGCGGGCTATGCCTCGCCGATTGCGGCCACGGTGCATGGCCAGCGCCGGATCTTTGCCTTCCTAGGCGGCGATAGCCAGCCGACCCAGGGGGGGCTACTTTGTCTTGAGGCGACCACGGGGAAAGTCATTTTCACGTTTCCCTGGCGTGCGCGGCGCTATGAGTCCGTGAATGCCTCGGCTCCGGTGGTGATCGGCAACCAGGTCTTTATTTCGGAGTGCTACGGGATGGGTGGGACGCTTTTAGATCTCAAGCCCGATGGGACGTTTACCCAGCTCTGGACCAACAAGCGCTTTGGGACGCACTTCATGACGGCGATCCATAAAGACGGCTATCTCTACGGCATTGATGGCCACGGGCCACAGAACGCGCCGCTGGTGTGTGTCGAGCTCAAGACCGGTAAGGAGCTCTGGCGCGAGGAGCCTGAGTGGGAGGTGCAAAGCCAAGGAAAGACGCTTCGGCTCGCTCCGGCGCTGGCATCGCTGATCGCTTTCAAAGAGAAAGATCGCTGTCTGATGATGGGCGAGTACGGGCAGCTTGCCTGGCTGGAGCTGAGTCCCAAGGGCTATAAGGAACTCTCGCGAACGTCGCTCTTTGTGGCGCGGGAGTCTTGGGGGACACCTGCACTGAGCCGAGGTCTGCTCACGGTCTGTCAGAACGAGACTGGTGTGGAGGGCACATCGCGCCGCGTGCTCTGCTTCGATCTGCGCGGTGGGTAGAGGAAATATTCCATTTGAATTTTTTCAGATTTATTTTTTCCAAAAAAATAAAAATAAATTGAAGGAATGAACTTTCTTTGTGTCCAATTTGTTTAGAATGCGAGTAGTAAACTGTTCGTATTTAGAAAATGAGGAAAAAAGTGAATTTTACCGGGAAATTTACCGCTGTATCGGTCCTGTCTATTGTGGCAATTGTTCTTCCTATGAGCGCATTTGCACAAGAAAAACTAAATAATGTTACTTTTGATCTGCAGGATGCACCCATTCGTTCTACGATTGAGGCAGCATTTAAGCAAGCAGGAATCAATAACTATATTATTGACAATAACGTCGTGGGTTTTGTCACGCTTAAGATTACAGAGCAGCCTTTTGAGAATGCACTGAAGCTGATCATGCGCGCAGCGAGTGTGCCTCTCACCTACACCAAAGAGAACGGTGTCTGGATCGTCAAGCCCCGTGCGATCAATCCTAATCCGCAGGACTCAGTACCTGCTCCTAGTGCCGAAGACCTAGGGACTCGTCCCAATGCCGCTTTCGAGCGCATTAACCTGACCTATCTCGATCCGATGGACTTAAGCCAGATCTTAGGAGGGATTATTAATGTCTCCTACACCACTCGGGCGATGCAGGGTGGCGGTGGCATGGGCGGCATGGGCGGCGGCATGATGGGCGGCATGGGCGGCGGCATGATGGGCGGCATGGGCGGCGGCATGGGCGGCATGATGGGCGGCGGCATGGGCGGCATGGGCGGCGGCATGGGCGGCATGGGCGGCGGCATGGGCGGCATGATGGGCGGCGGTATGATGGGCGGTATGGGCGGTGGAATGGGCGGTATGGGCGGCGGTATGATGGGCGGTGGTATGGGCGGCGGAATGGGCGGCTTCGGCGGCTTCGGTCGCTAGCGGGTCATGATGCCTTCGCGCCATGCATAGACCGCCGCTTGCGTGCGGTCTGTGACATGGAGCTTGGCGAGGATATTGCTGACGTGGCTCTTGACGGTTTTCTCCGAGAGGTACAGCCGCTCTGCGATCTCGGTGTTCGAGAGCCCGTCCGCAATCAGACGAATCACTTCCCGCTCCCGGGTTGTCAAGGGAGACTCTGGGCCCGGGGACTCTGATGACTTGCGCTCCCCCGTGACCGCTTTCATCATCTGTGCGGCAATCGCGGGAGAGAGAGTGACCTCTCCTGCTGCCGCTTTGCGAATCGCCGTGGCAATCTCCCCTGCCGCCACATCCTTGAGTAAGTAGGAGAGCGCCCCTGCACGGATCGCCGGAACCACGTGCTCGTCTTCGTGGTAGCTGGTCAGGACAATCACCTGAGTGCGAGGGCTAATCGCCTTTATCCGGCGCGTCGCTTCCACTCCCCCCATTCCGGGCATGAGCAGGTCCATCAGCACGATATCCGGGGCAAGGGCCTCACAGAGCGGGATGGCCTCTTCGCCACTGCCCGCCTCACCCACCACTTTAATATCCGGCTGGGTCTCTAGAAACGCCCGAACTCCTTGACGCACGATCGCGTGGTCATCGGTGAGCAGAACCGTGATCTCGTCCATTTAGAGCATCCGGATGGTGTCTTCCATCCCCAGAAAATCGTCCATACGGGCGGGGCGGGCGGCGCCATCACAGCGCACCACGATGCAGCAGCCCGCGCCGGGCGTGCTCAGGAGCTGAAGCCGACCACCCGGCAGGTCTTGTGCGCGCTCGCGCATCGTGTGGAGCCCGAAGCCCTCGCCGCCACAGATTCGGCGCTGGCGGGCATCGAAGCCGCGCCCATTGTCACGGATCAGCAGACGAACTCCCCCCGCATCATCGCGCCTGAGAGAGACCTCCACACGGGTTGCCTCACTGTGCTTACTCGCATTGGCAAGGGCTTCTTGTGCGATCCGTAGCAGGCCATTGGCCGCCTCGGGCGCAAGGGGTGGAAGCTCATCGCTCTCAAATGTGGTGGCAATACTATTGCGGCGGCTCCAGTCACTGACATGACCCTTGAGCAGAATCGCAAGCGGGGCACCCTGCGCACTGACGGGCCGTAGCTCCTGTAAGACACTGGTCAGGTCGCGCTGGGCCTGCTGGGCAAGGTCATTGGCGGTGTCGAGGCGCGTGAGGGCCTGGTCGGGCTGTGCGGGAAGAAGTGCCTTGGCCGCTCCAATCTGCATCGAGGCGGCAAAAAGATGCTGCTTGACCGTGTCATGAAGATCCCGCGCTAGCCGGTTGCGCTCTTCTAGTGTGGCGACATCTTGCCGGAGCGCCATTAAGTCTTGAAGCTCGGCGGCCATGCGGTTCAGGCGGCTGGCGAGCTGGCCCATCTCATCGGGGGCCTCGGGAGCCATCGCCGTAAAGTCGCCACGCGCCCAGGCATCGGCGGCACGGGTCATGGCATCAAAGCGCCACGCGAGCCGTCGTGCCGACAGATAGCCCGAAATTCCCGCCACCACGCCCGACGAGAGCGCGAGCACCAGCGCAGAGGGCAGGAGGCGCTCTAGGAAGTTAGAGCTGGGCTGGCTATCAAAAAGGCCCAGCAAGACAAAAAATCCCAGAGTCGCCAAGGCTGTGGTCGCAGCGGCCTTGACATGCGACTCCCGGAGCTGGGTGCGTAGGCGCGGAGGGGGCGCTTTAATCATAGCCTTAATTGTACGTCGCCGTAGCGCATTTCCCCTCGGTCTAGGGACGGATTTTTAGCGATCCCCGGCGGCGTGGAGAAAGGCTTCTTCGAGGGGCGTGTCGGTGGGGACGATGAGATACTCTAGCTGGTAGCGCTGGGCGAGCTCGGCGAGGCGCTGGCGGATGTCGTCTTCGAGCCGTAGTCCGTGGCCGCTCTCTTGCAGCTCGGAGCGGTCCATCAGGTGAACCAGTACCACGCGGTTTTCCCCGGTTAAGAGCGCGGGGGCACCCCACTCCCAGTTGCGATCCCGAAAGTCGGAGAGCAGGATAAAGAGCGAGCGCCGTGAGCTACGGCGCATGCGCTTGCGGAGTGCCCAGGCAAAGTTGCGCGTCCCGCCCGCTCGTAGCTTCTCCAAATAGTCTAAGAGCTGGGAGATGTCCTCGGGGTGCTGGACAATGGGGCTCCGTGTGCCGCGTGCCGGAGAGAGTGCTGTCACCTCAAAGCGTAGGTCGCGCTGGGTGGTGGCATAGCCGAGCATGGCGGTAAAGCGCCGGGCAAAGTCGAACTTCTGGGAGGGCTCAGGGGGGGTGTAGCCCGCGAAGGTCATGGCCAGCGACGCGTCCAATAAAACATGGAGCGAGGTGGTCTCTAGCCGCAGTAGGCGAGCCAGCATGCGCTCAAAACGAGAGGATTTTCGGGTGGGCTCCGTGCGTCGCCCTAGCCGGAAGAGAGAGTCGCTGCGGGGCGTGCGGCGCGTGGAGCGGCTTGGGTGTGCCTCGCCTGTCTCGTTATCGGGGAGCGCTGTGGCCAGCCTTTGCAAAAACTCGGGGTCAAGAAGCATTCTGGTTTTCCGTAATCAATCCTCGAACATGATTTGCCCACTCAGACGTGGGGTAGAGCCGCAGGAACTCCGCAAAGATCGCTAAGGCGTTGTCGCGCTGTCCTAGCTTCTGTAGGTGCAGTTTACCCAATTTTAGCATTCCTAGCTCGGCATCGGTGGTGTAGGTGAAGTCGCGGCAGAGATTGGCTAGGGCCTGACGGGCCAGCTCGTACTGCTGGGCATCTTCACAGGCGCTAGCGACCCGCTGCAAGAGCCGCACGGGAAGGGAGACGCGCAACAGATTGGTCTGGGCATCGCTGTAGATCCGGGCCACGGCGGCGGCGTTTCCTTGCTTGGAGAACAGGTCCAGAGCCTGCGTGAAGTAGCGGTGCGCCGTCTCTTGCTCCCCGAGGCGGACATGCACCAGCGCGAGTGTGTGGGCCAGGCCGCCATCTGTCGGCGTGCGGACGAGCAGCTCGCGGTAGTAGCCTGCCGCCGTGGTCAGGTCGCCCGCCGCCAGCGCCTTCTCGGCGTCCTCGATCCCATACTCACGGGCGCTCTGCTCCAAGACCCGGAGCGGGAAGGCGATCCCAAAGCCAAAGAAGAAGCCAATCAGGTGCGCGGCATAGGCGACTTGATCCGCTCCGTGGTCCACCAAAGAGCGAATCGCCATGAAAACCTGGAGCACCATCACAATCCCGACCGCCACGGCTGCCGGAACCGCCGGAATCCAGAAGAGCCGGACGCGCGTTCGCCAGAAGCGCACCGCAAAAAGCCCGAGGACGCAGAAGATCGCCCCGGAGGCACCGACCATGGGAGTCCCTGCCGAGCCGGGAAAAAAGAGCAGAACCGCCCCCGCATGCCCCAGTCCCGCCACCAGCGCCCCGGTCAGGTAGGCCAGCAGGTAGGGGAGGTTGCCCAGTGCCTCTTCGACATGCACCCCGATCACATAGAGCGTGATGAGGTTGCCTAAAAGATGGAAAATATCGCCGTGGAGGAAGGCATAGCTCAGGAGCGCGGCAAGCTGAAGGTGGTTGGGCACCAGCGCCCACTGCCGGATAAACTCCTCGCCGCTACTCATGCTCCCGAAGAAAACAATCGTATTGATCGCCAGGAGCCCCGCGGTCACGAACGGAAAACCCGCCACGCCCCCGCGTCGCCGTCGCATCGGAAGGATCGGCGTAAAGAGCAAGACCAGCAAGGCGACCAGGATCAGCAGAGCCAGAAATAGCATAGATACCGTGCAGTATACAGCCTTCGATTAATTCTCGGGAGGAAACAACTCGATGCGCCTTACTGCCCTTGCTCTATCCCTCTGTGCCCTTGTGGCCACAACACCATCTGGCTAAAGCGCGTCGGCGATGATCTTGCGGATCGTGGACTCTTGGTCTTCGATGCTCTTGCACAGCGCGAACTGCACCAGGGCACGCTCCAGGTTATGGCCTCGGTGATCCGCGAGGAAGTAGACATCGCCCGCAAGATGATCCGTGAAGAAGCGCAGGCCCAGCTCGAAGGCGATCAGGCGGAGCGAGTCGAAAAGATACTCATAGTCCGCAGGCGTGAGGAAGTGGTGGGCTTGCTCCAGGTAGCCTGAGAGAATCGCCTTGGCCAGCTCCGGCTCGAAGCGCACGGCGTCGAAGTTCTTGGTCTCTTCTCCGAGAGGGTTACACGCCGAGCGCAGGCCATCGCCGATATCGTAGTGGACTAAACCCGGCTTAACAGTGTCGAGGTCAATAATGCTGATGGCCTGCCCGGTTGTGGTGTCCATCATGACGTTGTTGATCTTCGGATCGCCATGAATGGGGCGCAGTGGGAGCCTCCCCGCTGCTTTGGCATCTTCTAGGACACTTGCTAGGCCGCGCCGTGCTTCGACAAAGTCTAGGCCATAGCGCACCTCAGAAGTGATCTCGGTCTTGTGGCTGGCGGCGATTTTGTCGAAGTGCGCCAGATAGCCCGGCGCGATATGAAAGCCGGGAAGCGTGTCGGCGAGCTGCTCGGCGGGTAGGTCGCTGATCAGATTGTGGAACGCGCCTAGCCCAAAGCCCACTTCGTAGGCATGCACTTCGTTCTGGGGGGTGTTGTAGGAGCGGGAGCGGGGGATAAAGCTCAGGGCACGCCAGTACTCGCCCTCCGGATCGAGCCAAAAGTCGCGCCCATCTTGGGCGGCAATGACCTTTGGTGTCTCCCAGCGACGGCCCTTATCCAGCGGCGCGACGGCAAGCTTGCGGGCGACATGCTCGGAGAACGTGCGGATATTGCGCATCACCAGCTCGGGCTGCGTAAAGACTGTCTTATTGATCCGCTGGAGAATGAAGCGCTCCGCATCGGCGAGAGTCACGACATAGGTTTTATTGATATTGCCGGTGGTGTCTTGCTTGATCTCCACGATCTCACTGTCTACCGGAAACTGATGCGCAGCCTGCTGTTCCAAAGTAAATATCCCTAACGAATTGCGATTGTCAGCGGGATTTTACCACACTCTCTCTTTCCTTTGATTCTTGAGCGCAAATGCCGCCCGTGAGCGGAGCTTCTCGTCGGTGTCGCGCTCAAGAATGCTCGCCAGCGCCGCAATAGCACGCGGGTCTGTGGGCTGCAAACCAAGCTGGTGCACCGTGACGCGGCGCACCCATATGCTCTTGTCATGCAGCGCTCGGTCTATCAGCAGCCCCACAATGTCTACGTCCAGTGGCGCTACTTTGCAGTCCTGACAGCCCAATGAGTGCACCGCCAGCCGCCGGACATGCGCCGACGGATCTGAGAGGGCTTTGGTGAGCGGGGCCACACACGCCTCCGTCGCCAAGTGGTTCAGCCTCTCTGAAAGCACTGTCAAGTTAGGGGTGGGGTGGGGCTGTGGCTTTTATCTTGACAGATATACCGTCTGGACGGTATAGTAAAAACATGGCAAGAGCAAATAGCAAACGCAGTGTACTTCTTCAGGTGGCAGGCCAGCTTGTTCGGCGCGAGGGGTACTCTGCGCTGACGCTGGAGGCGGTGGCGGCGGAGGCGGGGGTGAGTAAGGGAGGGCTGCTCTATCACTTTCCTACTAAAGAAGCACTGGTAGCAGCGCTCGTAGAGGCACTGATTGATGGATTTGAGACGGGGCATCAGGAGTGCCTGGTGCAAGACAGCGCTGCGCCGGGGGCTTGGACACGGGCGTATCTTCGTGCGTCGGTAGCGCCCGAAGGGCAGAGCGAGGCCGATGGGATTACGGCGGGGCTGCTTGCGGGGGTGGCGCTCGACCCCAACCTGCTGGCACCGCTTCGGGCGCGCTATGCGGCGTGGGTCACCGCGCTGGAGAGCGATGGTTTGCCGGGAGTGAATGCCCATATCGTACGGCTGGCCGCCGATGGGATCTGGCTCGCGGATCTTATGGAGCTCGCACCGCCAAGTGGCGTGCTGCGCGCGCAGGTTCTGGCACGGCTGATTGAGCTGGGAGGAGGAAGCCATGAAGAAGCCTAACAAAGCGCTCAAGAAAGTCGCGCTGTGGCTCATGATTGGCTCGTTCCCGGTCTGGTTTGGGCTCTTTCTGGCACCGTTCTTACCGCTTCCGGTGGCGCAGCGTACGTTGGTGGGAGGAGGGCTGGCGCTTCTTGCGGAGGTGATGTTCTGGGGAGGTGGGGCGATCTTAGGCCCCGAGGTGATTGCCCGCTTCCGGATGCCCAAGGTGACCACGGGAAAGAGCTTTGCGGGCAAGCGCGTGGCGGTACTCGGCGCAAGTGGGGGACTTGGCTCAGCGGTGGTGCGAGCGCTCCATCGTGAGGGGGCCGAGGTGGTCGCCCTGGTTCGCAATAAAACGCGCCTGGCAGCCGCTCTGCCGGAGATTACTCTCGAAGCACACACGATTGACTTAACCGACTCCGCGGAACTTGAGACGGTTGCGGCGCAGGTGGGGGCGTTGGACATTTTGATCTGTGCAGCAGGCCAAGACATTCGCAAAGAGCTGGCTGCCCACACACCGGATGAGCTAACCGAGGAGGTCACGGTGAACCTCGTTGGCCCCATGCTTCTGACACGTGCGTTCCTCCCGACCCTCAAAGAAGGTGGTGCCGTAGCGATCCTGGGAGGGTTTGCAGATGGGCGCTTGGGCCTCCCGTACTACTCCGCCGATGTGGCATCGCGTGCGGGTATCGCTGCATTCTGTGAGGCGATAAACCGGGAGCTCACCCTAGAGGAGCGTGACCTGCGGCTCTGTTTTATCTGCCCCGCGCCTGCCGATACCGAGGCGGAGCGCCCCTACGCGGAGCTCTGGCAGCAGCTGGGAGCCCCTCCAGTTGCCCCTGAGCGTGTGGCAAATTTTGTTCTCGCCGCGCTTCTTGGCCGTCGCCCCGTGGCGATCATGGGGTGGAGCAACTCTCTGATTGCCAAGGTAAACGCGCTCTCCCCTGAGCTTGCCGATCTGCTTGCACTGTCACGTACTGGGGCACTCCTCAGGAGGGCGTTCTCTCAGACAAGCTCTGGGACACTGGGGTGAAGGGTGCGGTTTTCCACCCGAAAAACGCGGCTTATACCACCGCGCAAGAGAAGCGTTTCCTAAAAGACAACGGCAAGCTGTGCCCGAAGCTCTCGTGAGAGCAGCTTCTAGAACCGGGCGCCGCGGGTCGTAGCTAAATCGGCGGGCTCCGTGCGACGCGCGGTGGCTCGCTCCAGCCCAGCCATTTGATTTTGTAGGCTCGCCTATTTTTTACTGAGGGACTACCGGCTCGAAGCCGCGAGCGTGGCTTTTACGGTGAGGGTTTGGTCGCCGCGCTTGATCACAATCTCCACGACATCGCCGGGCTTGTAGTCGCCCAACGCCAGCGTGTACTCTTGGACGTTCTTGATGGTACGAGCGCCAAACTTGACAATAATATCGCCCTTCTGCATTCCCGCTTTCTCCGCTGGGGAGCCCGGACGAACGCCATCGAGGAGCACGCCCTCGCCCTCAAATCCATAGCCCGGAATCGAGCCGAGCGAGACACGGAAGCGAGCGGGCTGTTCCTGCACGACGGTGATCTGTGTAAAGCCAGGCCGCGTCGGGGCATCGGCGATGGACTGTGCGGCACGGGCGACGAGTGCGAGCACTTTAGTCTCACCGGCGTAGTTGATTTTATCGGCGGTATCGGTTGGGCGGTGGTAGTCGCCGTGGAGGCCGGTGAAGAAGAACAGGACGGGAATCTTAGCGTTGTAGAACGACTGCTGATCCGAAGAGCCAAACCCAGACTCGGAGCGGGCGAGGGAGAACTTCGCCTCCGCATTGAGCCTATCCAGCAGGGGATTCCACTCCGGCGATGTCCCGCTGCCCACCGCGATGAGCTTATCACCATCCAGCCGCCCGATCATGTCCATATTGATCATGGCGACCGTTTTATCAAGAGGCTGGGTGGGGACCTTGACATAGTGGGCGCTCCCGAGCAGGCCTAGCTCCTCGCCGGAGAAGCACAGGAACAAGATCGAGCGCTTGGGTGGGTTCTTGGCAAAGTACGCCGCCAGCTCTAAAACCCCCGCCGTCCCGGAAGCGTTGTCGTCCGCGCCGTGGTGGATCGCGGGAGCCTTGCTCTCCGCCAGTGAGTGCGTCCCACCCATGCCGAGATGGTCCATGTGCGCCCCGATCACCAGAACCTCACTTTTTAGGACCGGGTCGGAGCCTTCCAAGAGCCCCAGAATATTGGCGCTCGTCTTGCTTTGCTTCTTCACTTCGGTCTGGAGGGTCGCTGTGAGTGGCCCGCCCTTTGCCTTCCAAGCCTCGACCACGCTCTTTCGGACTATTGCAATCGGCAGGCCCGCATCGGTGCCATCGCCTTCTTCAAAGCGCAGCGCCGCGTCTTCTGCAGAGGCAACAATCAGTCCCGCAGCGCCTTTCTCCCGTGCGACAATCGCTTTCTTGCGAACCCCACCTGTGCCTTCGGCGCTGGCGACGACAAGCTTGCCCTTCACGTCTTGGGAGTACTCCAGCCCCTCGCCCACAAAGACCAGCTCGCTGCTGACCTCACCCGCCGTCGAAGTAGACAGCGGCGAGGGCTCGAAGGTCTGTCCCGCGGCGTAGCGCCCAAAGCCGCTGACTTGGAGCCGGTTCTTGCTGCCCTGCGCGACACCTGCGGGGAACGAAAACGGTTGGAGATACCCCTTTGTGCCTGCCGGTTTCAGGCCCGCCTTCTTAAACTGCTCCGCGATATACTTCGCCGCCGCCTCGTTGCCACGCGTCCCCGAGCCGCGTCCCGCGAGCGCATCGGAGGCCAAGTAGGTCACATGGTTCTTGACAGAGTCCGGCGAGAAAGTCTGCGCCGAGGCAAGCGAGCCCAGCGCAATCGTAAGCGCCAGAGAGAGAGTGAAGCGTTTCATGGAAAAGATTGTACCCTGCGTTCACCTCCCGGCTTCGCACCACTCAGCCACCCTCCGGCTTCGCGAAGGGTTTAAGTTGCGAAGCCAAGGCTGCGTATTAACCCTCTTCGCCGCGAGGAACGAGCGATCAGCCGGAGAGGGTCGCCGTCTCAGCGGCGGGGAGAGGTAAAAAGCGGCGGGGAGAGGTTACACAATAAGCTTCTTCTGGACAGTGCCAAAGACATCCGTGAGGCGGAAGTCGCGGCCTTGGAACTTATAGGTGAGCTTGGTGTGGTCTATCCCGAGCTGGTGTAGGATGGTCGCCTGGAGATCGTGGCCGTCCATGGGGTCTTTGACCGGGTTGTAGGCGAAGTCGTCGCTGGCTCCGTGGACGTAGCCGCCTTTGAAGCCGCCGCCACACGCCCACATGCTGTAGACGGAGCCCAAGTGATCGCGGCCATAGGTCGGCTTGGTCATGTCGCCCTGCACAAACGGGGTGCGCCCAAACTCGCTGGCCCAGAGGACAATGGTGTCGTCTAAAAGCCCACGCTCTTTCAAGTCCATTATCAGCGCCGCCGACGGCTGATCGGTGTCCTTGCACTGCTCCGCAAGCTGGGTCGGGAGGTTCCCATGCTGATCCCAGCCCGAGTGCATGAGCTGGACGAAGCGGACGCCTTTTTCGAGCAAGCGGCGGGCGAGCAGGCAGTTCTTGGCGTAGCTTCCCGGACGCTTTACATCGGGGCCGTAGCGCTCTAGGATATGGGCAGGCTCTTTGTCAATGTCCAGCAAGTCCGGCACCGACATCTGCATCTTGTAGGCAAGCTCGTACTGCGAGATGCGCGTCTCGATCTCCGGGTCGCCGTACTCACGTAAGTGCTGGGCATTGAGCGCCGCAATATCATCAAGCTGCCGCCGTCGCAAGCCGTCGGTGAGGCCTTCGGGATTTTTGAGATAGAGCACCGGCTCGCCCTCGCTGCGAAAGCGCACGCCCTGGAACTTGCTCGGCAGAAAGCCACTGCCCCAGTAGTAGTCAAAGAAAAGCTGCCCGCACGTGCGCCCCCGATCTGTGGAGGTCATCACGACAAACGAGGGCAGGTCTTTGGTCATGCTCCCGAGGCCATAGGTCGCCCACGCGCCCATGCTCGGCCTTCCGGGAACTTGTGAGCCCGTGAGCAGAAACGTCACGCCCGGCGCATGGTTGACCGCCTCGGTGTGCATGGAGTTGATCAGGCACAGCTCGTCTGCCATGCTTCCGATGTGCGGCAGCAGCTCCGAGAGCATCATCCCGGACTTACCGTAGGCTTTGAAGGGCTTGATGGATGGCAGGATCGGGAACTTGGTGAGCCCGCTGGTCATGGTCGAGAGCCGTGTCCCCTTGCGCACCGAGTCCGGCAGGTTCGTCCCGCGCAGCTTATCCAGGCCGGGTTTGTAGTCGAACAAATCCACATGCGAAGGCGCACCGCCCTGCCAGAGGACGACCACGCGTTTGGCTTTTCCTCCCCCGGCTCGCTTTGGCTCGCCACCCCCTCCGGCTTCGCGAAGGGGGGCGGCTTGGGCGGTTTCTTCGCCGAGAAGGCTGGCGAGCGCGGCCATGCCGATTCCCGTGGCGCTCTTGCCAAAAAACTGTCGGCGGGTGATGCCGAGATCGCGTTCAAATTCCGGGTTCATAGTCTTGCCTTATGAGTTTCTAGGAGCACCGCTAGCTCCTCATGACCTTCTTCGCGTGCTAGATCGGCGGCGGTCATGTCACTGTCGTCGGTGCGTGTGGGATCGGAGCCATAAGCAAGTAGGTACTTCGCTGCCTGCAAAGATCCGCTTCTGGCCGTATGCATCAGTACGTCGCGTTTTCTGTAGTCTTGCCAGTTAATATCTGCACCCGCGACTCGTAGTAGTTCAAGTACCTCAGTGCAGTTGCGTTTTCCTGCCCAAAAATGCGCGGGGAACCCACTAGCATCCTCATACATTACATTTGCTCCTGCCTGTAATAGGAGCCGAACAATCTCTATATTTGGAGACTCGGCACTGACGGCTTCGAAGAGCAGTGGGTTCCCGTCTTGATCTTCTGCATTTGCATCAGCACCATGGGCGATAAGTAACTCGACCATCTTGGGATTGTTATTGAAAATTGCCCACATCATGACGCGATGGAATTGCTCTTCATCGGTAACATCGGCGCAGGCTCCTGCTTCCAACGCAGCTTTTGCGGCTTCATAGTTGTTGTTGAGGACGGCTTGCTCTAAGTCTTCATCAATCGGAAGCTGAACCGACCGCAGACCGTTACGATCCCGTGCCCAAGCAAATCGCCGAATCGCTTCGCGGCGCTCTGAAAGCGGTAAAGCATTCATAAACGCCCCCCTTCGCGGAGCCGGAGGGGGTGGCGAGCCAAAGCGAGCCGGGGGAGGAAAAAATGTGGCGTCATACTCTCTCCAGTTTGAGAAGGGGTTGGTCGCCCGAGTCGAACTGCCCGACGTAGAGGCTACCATCGGGGCCGATTAGGGCGTCGTGGGGGCGGCGAAACGGGGTGTCGGGGAGGGTCTCCATGGGCTTGAGCTTGCCGCTCTTGTCGTACTTGGGCTTGCTGCCGCCGATATTGGCGAGGACTTTGAAGTTGCTATCGAGCACGGAGACGTAGCCGGGGACATTGCGATCCTGCGGCCACTTGCCGCCCAGATGCCCGACGATCCAGAGCTTTCCTTGGGGGCTATTCCACGGACGCAACATGCGCGGGTCGGAGCCAGGGAGGCCCCACTCTTGGAGCTTCTTGCCCTCTTTGCTCCAGCGGGCGATGCTGCGCTGGTCGCTCATGGCGATCAGAAGCGTGCTGTCTTTATCGACATAGCCGCCGTGTGGCCCCCAGTGTGGAATCCCGCCTTCGTTGCCACCGAAGTAGCCCGCGTAGTTTCCATTGACGTCGTAGCGGATGACGTAGTCCTTGCCGTAGCCGTCTAAAACGCAGAACGAGCCATCCGGCAGATGAAGCGTCCACGACGGCTTGTACTCGTCGGCGCTCTTGTACTTGCCCGTCTCCTTGGGCCAGCCCCACTCCGCGAGGACGTCTCCCTGGAGCGTGGTCTTGAGCACCCGGTGCGTGTTCAGGCAGGTTAAGTACAGCACTTGGCGACGACTCTCCTCGACAATCGAGAGCCCATGCCCGCCGGTTAGCCCGAGATTCTTCTGGTGCACGACCCTGCCTGTCGCCGGGTCAAAGACCAGCAAGTTGGCATCGGCATGATCGGTGAGCAGGTAGAGATAGCCGCTCTTATCAAAGACCAGCCCATGTCCGTTCTTGATGGGCAGGCTCGCAGGCTTGGCCCAAGTGGGCACAAGACGCCAGGAAAACCTCTCCCCGCCGCTTAGACGGCGATCCTCTCCGGCTTCGCGAAGAGGGTAAAATGCGCCGCTAGTTTCGTTACTATCCCCCCCTTCGCGAAGCCGGAGGGGGGGCCTGAGTGGTGCGAAGGTGGGGGAGGTCATTCCTTTGTCAGCGCCTCATCCAAATTAAAGATCGACAGACAGACCTGAGCCAGCGCGGCGTGCTCCGCAACCGTAAGATTCGGGTTGCGCTTGCTCTCGCCTATCGAGAGAAAGGCTCTGGCTTGCTCCGGCTCTAGCTCATAAGCGACTTTTGTGCGCTCGTAGCTGCCACGCAGGATGGCGAGCTCCTGTGCCGACGGTCGCCGGGCGCAGATGCGGCGGAAGGCGGAGGTGAGGCGCTGGTCAGGGCTTGCCGACTCCAGCATCAGCTTCTCTGCCAACGCGCGGCTGGCCTCGACCCAGGTGATGTCGTTGAGGGTGGTCAGTGCGTGGAGCGGGGTGCTGGTGAGCGAGGCGCGCACTTTACAGGCTTGCCGCGAAGAGGCGTCGAACATATTGCCCGGCCCGACCGTGCGCCGCCAGAAGGTGTAGAGGCTGCGGCGGTAGAGATCGCTCCCGGTGGACTGGGGGTAGGAAAAGTCGCGCTCTTTGGTGATCGCGAGGCTGTCCCAGATCCCCTTAGGCTGGTAGGGGTAGACCGGCTTGCCCCCGAGCTTGTCGTTGAGGAGCCCCGAGGTCGCCAGGGCGACATCGCGCAAGATCAGCGACGGTAGCCGAAAGCGTGCCCCGCGTGCCAGTAGTCTATTCTCCGGATCGCGCTTGCGTAGCTCTGGTGAGACTTTGGAGGACTGCTTATAGGTCTGGCTCATCAGAATCTGCTTTACGAGGCGCTTAGTATCCCAGCCTGAGTCCATGAACTCTGCGGAGAGCCAGTCCAGAAGCTCGGGGTGGCTGGGCTTCTCCCCCAGCAGGCCGAAGTTCTCGCTGGTCTTGACGAGGCCGATTCCAAAGAACTGCTGCCAGAGCCTATTGACAAAGACCCTTGCCGTGAGGGGGTTCTCGCGACTCACCAGCCACTTGGCGAGCTCCAGCCGCGACCCTCCTCCCCGGCCCTCCTCCCGATAACGGGAGGAAGGAGAGAAGAGGGCAGGTGTGCCGCAGGTGACTTCCTCGCCGGGCGAGAGGTACTGGCCACGGATCAGGATCTTCGTCTTGCGCGGGCGAGCATCGGACATCACCATGACGCGGGGCAGGTTGGCTTGAAGGGCATCGCGCTGTTTAGTGAGGTCAAGTACCTTCTCTTGAGCAGGAGAGAGTCCATTCATCTGGAAGTAGAAGCCCGCGATCCCGCCGCCATTGACAATCTTGAGCACGACCGTGTTCGCGCCCGCGTTGAGGTTCAGTGTGATGCTCTCCTGGTCGGCGAGGGCGGCCCGGCTGACTTTCTTTGCCGCCACTTGCTTGCCATTGAGCTGTAGCTTGAAGGCATCGTCGCTGCCCAGCGAGAGCCGCAAGACGGTTGGCTTCTCGAGCGTGATCGTCCGCGCCAGATAGAGCGCGGCGTTGTCCCCCGTCGCAAGCTCCTGGACGGTCCCGTCTTTCCACTCGGGGTGTGCCACCGCTGCCATCCCCTTTAGTGGCATCTCTTTGTCGTAGGCAGCATCGAAGCTCTCGGCGGGAAACGGTCCGTAGCTGCGCCACTCAGAAAGCGCGGCCTTGGGAGCCACGGATTCGCTCGTCTTTGCCTCGGCTTGGGCGGACTTGATCTCACGCTCCAGCCGCGCCAGCTCCGCTTTTTCGTCGGTGCCCGCGGCGTAGACAAAGGGCTCGGCGATCCGGTACTGCCCACCCCCCGAGGGCGTGCCGCTCTCGGGGACGTTGTTGAAGTAGGCGAAGAACTTGTAGTAGTCGCGTTGGCTGATGGGATCGTACTTGTGGTCGTGGCACTGGGCGCAGGCCATCGTCAGGCCCATCCAGGTCGTGGCCGTCACGTCCACCCGGTCAAAGACAATGACATTGCGCTGCTCCTCAGGGATCGCGCCGCCTTCGCCGTTGAGCAAGTGGCAGCGGTTAAAGCCCGTCGCGATCTGCTGATCCAGAGTCGCGTTGGGCAGTAAGTCCCCCGCGAGCTGCTCGATGGTGAACTGGTCGAAGGGCATGTTCTTGTTGAACGCCTTCACCACCCAGTCCCGCCAGACATACTGGAACGTGTCGCCGTCTTGCTGGAAGCCATTGGAGTCGGCGTAGCGCGCGGCATCGAGCCAGGGCAGGGCCATGCGCTCGCCGTAGTGGGGGCTTGCCAGCAGCCGATCCACGAGCCGCCCATACGCATCCGGGCGCGTGTCGGCGAGAAAGGCGTCCACTTCCTGCGGCGTCGGGGGAAGGCCCGTTAAGTCTAGGGTTACGCGCCGAATCAGCGTGGTCTTGTCCGCCTGCGCTGCAAAGCTCAGCTTCTCTTTGACGAGCCGTGCCTTCACAAAACTATCAATGCCGCTCACCTCGACGGGCGGCTCCAGCGGGCGCTTTACCGATGCATAGGCCCAGTGCTTCGTCTCCGAGAGGCTCTTCTCCCAGCTTGCCAGTGCTGCCTGCTTCTGCGCCGGGAGTGGCTTGCCCGTGGGAGGCATCTGGGGCTTGCCGCCCTCGCCGCGCACCCGCTCCAGAATCCGCTTGGCCTGGGCAGGAGTGAGTGTGCCCTCCAGACTCAGCCCACCCTCTTTTTCCGTCGCGCTGTGACAGGGGAGGCAGTCGGTTTTAAAGATCGCCGTGGGCGTGTGAGGGGTCGGCTGGGGCTTCTGTGCCAGCGCTAGCGAGCCCGCCACCAACGGCGGTGCAACCCACATCCAGAATCGTGAACGCATGAGAGTTGTTTGTGCGCCGAGGGCCAGTTTTCCTGCTCACGAGGCAATTCGTTGTACAATTCGTGCATGGATTCCGTTCGACCATGGCTCATCGTCGGCAAGTATGCCGAAACCCTCGACTACACAAGCTTGCTCATCCATCGTGTTGAGGCTATGCTCCAACTTGCTGCCGAAGTAACACAGCCCGGAATTGCGCATCTTTACCTAGATGTAGACGATGGCGAGCCGCTGCCACCTGGAGCACTGGAGCGCGGCGTCGCGTTTGTGCAGGAGCACTTAGCACAACACGAGACCGTACTCATTGCCTGCGGGGCGGGCATGAGCCGCGCCCCCACGTTTGCGATTGCCGTCCTCTGTGAAGAAGAGGGCATGGGGCTTTTGCAAGCCTACGCCGCCGTGGTAAATGTGCGCGGAATCGCACGGCCCCACCAGGCACTCTGGAAATCTCTCTGTGCCTGGCGTGGCGAGGACATTCCCTACGAAGAAGTCCTGCGTGTTTGGAAAGAGGCGGGGAGCGTTAACTGGTCTTGAGCTCGCCGGAGTAGAGCCGGACGCGGGTGAGGGTTCCGACGAAATTCGGGAGGTCTTTGCCCGCTACTTTCGAGCCCGCATCGCCGCCCAGCTCCATGGGATTGACAGGATCGCTGGTGATAAAGGCATGCAGTGACCCGGCGGCGACTTCTTTGCCATCAAGGGCGAGGGTCAGTCGCTTATCGGGGGTAATTCGCGCCAGCAGCACCACGGTGCGCCCGACGATGCTCTCGCTGCCCGTAATCTGTGAGCGCTTGCCGCTGGAGCTGATGGTAAAGACGGGCTTGCCGTTTTCCAGGTGCAGGCTGTAGCCAAAGCTGACGCCGCCTCGTGCCAGAATCACGCCCTCGGGCTTTTCCGCCGTGAGAGTCGCCTCAATTGCCCAGGCTCCGACGTTGGGGCGAAGCGCGGGCGTACTGGCGATCGTGACGAGCTTCGTGCCATCGAATTTTTGGCTTTGGTTCCAGTCCAGCACCCAGCGGTTCTGCGGCGCGACCAGCCCACTTGGCGTGGGCGCTGCGCTGGCACCCGGCTTGTCGGCAAAGTCAGGGATCTCAAAGCCGATTGCCCTGCGCTGGCGCTCAAACTCCTGCTCTAGTGCCATCCTGAGTCCTGCGGCACGGGGCTCTTTAGCGAGGTTCTTTGTCTCATACGGGTCGGCCTTGAGATCAAATACCTCCGTTAACTCAGGGTGTTCGGGGTACTGGATCAGCTTGGCGGTCTCGGTGCGGACACACTGGGTGGTAGGGATGCCATTAAAGCCTTGCTCATAGAAGTAGGTGTAGAAGTACGCCTTGCGCCAGTCGGCGGGGGGCTTGCCGGTCAGCAAGGGAACCAGGCTGCGCCCGTGCATGGCTTTGGGAACGGGAACGCCCGCGAGCTCCAATACTGTAGGAGCGATATCCACGTTCAGCGCCATCGCATCGGCGACTTTGGTTTGGCGCATGGCCTTAGGAAGCTTTACCAGCAAGGGAATACGCAGGCTCTCGTCGTAGGCGGAGCGCTTATCCCCGAGGTTGTGCTCGCCTAAATAGAAGCCATTGTCCGACGCGAAGATCACCACCGTATTGTCGTCGAGGGCCGCCATGAGCTTCCCAACACACTCGTCCATGGCGCTGAGGCACCGGAAGTAGCCCCGGTTGAGCGCACGGGGATCGGCGTTGCCCTTGCGCTCGGGTGCATAACCGGGAGCGAGCCCTAGATTAGGAACGGGGCGGGCCTCGTCGCTTGCATAGTCGTTGGCATGGCTCTGTGGCGGGGAGAAGGGGCCGTGGGCGCTCTTGAAGCCCAGAACCAAGAAAAACGGCTTGCCCGCGCTCTCTTTCATAAACTGCAAGGCATAGTCGGTCGAGACATCGTCAACCCAGCCCTTGGTGGGCGTGTCCTTGCCATTGACCACAAACGGGCAGTCGTCGTACTTGCCCTGCCCGATAAAGCTGGCGGCAAAGTCAAAGCCGGGCCGCTCACGTTGGTTGCCCATGTGCCACTTGCCCACATAGCCTGTTTTGTAGCCCGCCGAGCTGAGTAGCGTCGCCACGGTTGTATTCTTCTCGGAGAACGGCGTATGATTGTTCACAATGCCATTGGTGTGCCCATACTGCCCCGTGAGGAGTGTCGCGCGGCTGGGCGCGCAGAGCGAGTTCACCACAAACGCATTGCGAAAGCGCGTGCCCTCGGCGGCGAGCTTGTCTAAGTGCGGTGTCTTGAACCAGGGAAAGCGACCTTTGCTTCCCTGCTCTTTCTGTACCACGCCGAGCGCATCCCAGCGCTGGTCGTCGGTGTAGATCACGATAATATTGGGCCTTGATGCGTGCATGAAAGCCTATTTCTTCTGCAACAGCCGCAAAACCTCCCGATTCTCCCGACCGGGAAAGGCCACGGTGGGGGTTTCGGAGCGCAGGAGGGTGAAGTGCTCGGCGAAGCGTGTGTCCAGCTCGTCTAATGTTGCATTGAACGGCGGCCCAAGCGTCGGGTCGAGATCGTCGCGTGGGTTCAGGTAGAAAATGCCCAGTAGCACGCCACCGGGCTTGAGAGCGCTGGCGACGGCCTGCACATAGTCGTTGCGGCGCTCGCGTGGGATGGCACAGTAGCACGTGTGTTCGAAGACGGCATCAAAGGCAGACGCAAACGCGGGGGGCAGGGCGAAGAGATCCCCGACGATAAAGCGCGTG
>Ga0315904_10002882_pt1 | contig 26007 bp, 15 predicted proteins | sample LakEriMetagenome_6_FD_203529 | JGI IMG/M metagenome (GOLD analysis project Ga0315904, IMG submission 203529) | Freshwater fungal communities from buoy surface, Lake Erie, Ohio, United States - Buoy 12 MA120 | ecosystem: Environmental > Aquatic > Freshwater > Lake | place: USA: Lake Erie, Ohio...
GCTGGCAATCCTTTACATTACAAGAAGCTATCAACTATGCCCTGCAAAATAACGTAAAAGTGAAAAATGCTATTGCCGATGAAAAAATAGCTAAAGCACGCAATTGGGAAATAATCACCACGGGATTACCACAGATAAATGCAGAAGCTGGTTTTCAATATTTTTTCAAACGTCCGGTTTCTCCGGCTTTGAGCGAGATATTTAGCGACACCACCAGCGCAACCAACAAAGTATTTGGTTATCTCGCATCACAAAACCCGGCTATTGGCGGCATATTGGCACAAAGTGCTATTGACAGCAAAGACCAAGAGATTTCATTTGTCCTCAAAAACAATTTTTCTTCTAACTTGACTGTATCCCAGCTTATTTTTGACGGACGCTATTTTATCGGGATCAAAGCCACCAAGGATTTTACACGTAGTGCAGCTTTGCAAAAACAACTTAGCGACATTGATGTAAAATACAACGTAGCCAAAGCCTACTACCAAGCCGCTACTGCTCAAGAATCAAAAGGCTTGTTGTCCGAAAACTTAAAGTTGGTTGAAAAACTATTGAACGATACGCGTGAAGTGTATAAAGAAGGTTTGATTGAAGAGCTTGACGTAAACCGACTAGAATTGGTGCAATCCCAATTGCAAAGCCAAATCAACTTACAAAATCAATTGGCTCAAGTGGCGCTCGACAATTTAAAATTCCAAATGGGCTTACCTTTAGCGGATGAAATTTTATTGAAAGACGACATCAACGCATTAAAAGCTTCTATTGGAGTTGACAACAATAGTACATTGGATGTGACCCAGCGCAGCGAATATGAATTATTGCAAACGGCCATCCGCATAAGAGGCTACGATGTGGCGCAGCGCAGAAGCGGTTACTTCCCTTCGTTGTTTGGTTTTTTAAATTACGGCTGGCAGGCTCAATCCAATAATTTTGGTGATTTGTTCAGAAGTAAAACTACCACCTATCCTGATGGCGATACCAGAACAAGGAACCAATGGTTCGACCAAGGCTTAGTAGGCATTACACTTCGCATTCCAATTTTTGATGCGGGTCAAAAAATGGCCAACGTGAAGCAGGCGAAACTCGAGCAACAAAAAACAATGAATGATTTTGAAAACTTTAAAAACGCAGCGGAACTTCAGTTTCGTGCTTCGAAAAGTTCATTTACTGCTGCATTGTTTGATGAAGCCAACAACCAACGCGCTGTTTCGCTAAGCGAGAAAATATTTAAGATAAACCAAATTAAATATAAGGAAGGGATCGGCAATAGTTTTGAATTAGTGCAAAGTGAAACAGAATTTACTACTAATCAACTCAAATACATGCAAAGCGTTTTGAACTTGCTTAACAGCAAAGCAGATTTGGACAAAGCGTTAGGCATAAAATAATTTTACACACAAACACCTCTCAATTATAAAACAAACATTATGAAAAAGTATTTGACTATCAGTTTAGGTTTATTGCTTGCAGCCTGCACGGGCGGAGAAGAAAAAGACTTAGCGGCCAAAAAGCAACAACTAGCGGACTATAAAACCAAAGCAAAAGAATTGTTGGTGAAAATTGAACAATTGCAAAAAGAAATTGCGAAGCTAGACACCACTGTCAAGATAGAACAAAAGTCAAAATTGATTACCGTTGACACACTTCGCAAACAAGAGTTTAAACACTACATAGAGGTACAAGGAAATGTAGATGCTGCAGAAAACATCAGCGCATTACCTCAACAACCAGGTATCGTTACGGCTATCTATGTAAAAGAAGGACAACGCGTCACTAAAGGACAATTGCTAGGTATCACTGAAACCACTTCTACCATGGAGGCAGGTTTGCAAACCATGCAAATTCAATTAGACTTAGCTACTACTGCCTTTGAAAGACAAAAGCGTCTTTGGGACCAAAAAATAGGCAGTGAAATCCAGTACCTACAAGCTAAAACACAAAAAGAGGCTTTAGAAAAACAAATGGCTGTGCAACGCTCTCAAGTAGAAATGACAAAGATAAAAGCGCCAATCAGTGGTACTGTAGACGCGGTGAATTTGCGTGTGGGTGAAATGGCTATTGGCAGTCAACTTATGCCGGGCATTCGCATTACCAATAATCTAAACTTATCTGTGAAAGCAAAACTTGCTGACAGTGAGTTTGGCAAAATTAAAGAAGGTGACAAGGTAGAATTGGTTTTCCCGGACATCAACAAAACAGTTGCTGAGAAAGTAACACACGTTGAACAAACAATTGATCCACGCTCACGCACATTTAATGTTGAAGTTAAGCTAAATAATGCATCCAACGAATATGCAGCCAACATGATTGCCAAATTGCGTATTAACGATGCGATACTTAAAAACGTGTTGCTTGTACCATCCAACATTATCCAAAAATCAACTGATGGTTTGTACGTGTTGATAGCCGAACAAAACAATGGCATTAAGTATGCTCGCAAAAAGAGCATACAAACCGGCTTAGAATATAATGGACGCACAGTGATTACAGAAGGCTTATCAGAAGGCGACAACATCATCACGTTTGGCTATAGCGAGATTGTAGATGGACAACGAATTGAATTCTAACTAACCGCTTTCTGAACGAAAGTATTAATTCTATAACCTATGAAACCAGAACGCTTAAAAGAATTAGGCTTCACCAGTTGGTGTATAAACAACGCCACTAGTATATATGTATTTATTCTAATTGTAACCTTTGCGGGTTTGATGGTCTATCGCAGCTTGCCCAAAGAGCTGTTTCCGGATGTAGTAGTTCCCACTATTTCCATAGTTACCATTTATCCCGGAGCAACCCCTGAGGATATTGAAAACTTGGTGACCAAACCGATAGAAAAACAAGTTAAAAGCTTAACCGGTGTCAAAAAGGTAACCAGCAATTCGCTTTCGGATGTTTCTATCATGACTGTTGAGTTTTCAACCGATCTAAAACCTGCAGATTGCAAGCAAAAAGTAACTGATGCCGTAGCCAAGGGAAAAAAAGATTTACCAAACGACTTGAAAGACGATCCACAGATTCAAGAATTTGACATCAACGAGTTGCCGATTATGAATATCAACCTAGCGGGTGATTTACCTCTTGACCAAATCAAAAAATATGGCGAAGACTTACAAGACCGCATAGAAGGATTGAAAGAGATTACGCGTGTTGACATTGTGGGTGGCTTGGAACGCGAAGTCCAAATCAATGTTGACTTATACAAAATGAGCTCTGCCGGCATCACGTTTACGGATATTGAAAACGCCATTCAGCGCGAAAACTTAAATGTATCGGGCGGTGAAGTGCGTGTAGATGATTTGCGTAGAAACCTACGCGTCACCGGTGAATTTAAGCAACCTAAAAGCATTGAAAATATTATTATTCGTTCATTTGTGGGCACTACAGTTTTCTTGCGCGACATAGCTGAAGTAACCGATGGCTACAAAGAAAAACAAGACTTTGCTCAGCTTGATCACAAGCCGGTAGTTACGCTAAACGTGGTGAAACGAAGTGGCGAAAATCTTATTAATGCCACCGATCAGATATATGACATTTTGGACGATTATAAGCAGACAAAATTCCCGGAAGGCTTACAAATAAAAGTAACAGGCGATACCTCCGAAAACACACGTATTCAACTACACGACTTATTAAATACAGTTATTCTCGGTTTTATTTTTGTGGTATTTATCCTCATGTTTTTTATGGGTTTCACCAATGCTTTTTTTGTTGGTTTGTCCGTACCGCTCACTACATTGGTAGCTTTTTTATTCATGCCCACGCTTGGCATGACTATGAACGTAATGGTGCTCTTCTCCCTATTGCTCGCATTAGGTATAGTTGTTGATGATGCCATTGTTGTAATTGAAAACACGCATCGCATTTACAATCAATATGAGTATAACATAAAGCAATCAGCAAAATATGCAGCCGGTGAAGTTTTTATCCCTGTTCTAGCCGGAACACTCACCACACTTGCCCCATTTATACCATTGCTTTTTTGGCCGGGTATAGTTGGAAAATTTATGAAGAATTTGCCTATTACACTCATCATCACACTCGGAGCATCTCTATTCGTGGCCTTTGTGATGAATCCAGTATTTGCGGTTAGCTTCATGAAAAAGGATGACCATAACCAAACCTCAAACTTGAAAGATTATTTATACGGCTTTATTTTCTTCGCATTGGCGGCCATCTTCGGATATGCCACCGGCAATTATGGTGTAGGTAACTTCTCGGTTTTTGCCGTTTTAGTCATACTCTTTTATCACTTTGTTTTATTCCGCGCTATCACTGCATGGCAAACGAAAATTTGGCCAACGGTTATTAACTCTTACCGCAATACACTCAAAAAACTCATCATTGGCTACCGCCCGATTTATGTGCCTTTAGCTACTCTAGTTTTGTTGGTTATTAGTTGGGGAGTATATCTTTCCACAAAACCACAAATTGAGTTTTTTCCAAACGGAGAACCAAACTTTGTGTATGTATATTGTAAACTTCCAATGGGCACAGATGCCAATGTAACCGACAGCATCACCCGCGGTATCGAAAATCGCGTTTACAAAGTTATTGGTGAAAGAAATATAGACGTTACCTCTGTAATTACCAACGTGGGTTTGGGTGCAGGAGATCCACAAAATCCGGATAAAGTGGCTACACCAAACAAAAGTAAAGTAACCGTAGCTTTTAAAAAATATGCGGATCGCAACGATGTACAAACATCAAAATGGTTGACTAAAATCCGTGAAGAATTCAAAACAGGAGTAGCAGGTGCCGAAATTTCGGTTGAAAAAGAAAGCAATGGACCACCAGTTGGAAAACCAATTAACATAGAAGTAAGTGGTGATGATTTTAAAGAGTTGCAAAGAATTTCTCAAGCCTTAAAAGTGGAAATTAACAAGGCAGATATTCAAGGCATTGATGAATTGAAAAGTGATTTACAAATCAGCAAACCTGAAATCATTATTGATATAGACAAAGAAAAAATGCAGCGTGAAGGTATGTCTCTCGGGCAAGTAGCGGTTGAATTACGTACGGCTTTATTTGGCAAAGAAGTATCTAAGTTTAGAGACGCCAACGATGATGCGCCTATTCAGTTGCGTTTGCGCGCAGAAGATCGCGCAAAAGTAGAGCAGCTAATGAACATCAATATATCTTATATGGATTTCAGCACAGGTTCATACCGCCAAGTGCCACTTTCCTCCATTGCAAACATTCGCTATGACAATACTATCAGTGTTATCAATCGCAAAGACCAAAAACGAGTTGTAACTTTGGCCAGCGAACTAACCGAAGGCTACAGCGCAAATGAAGTGATTCCACAAATTGAGCAGTTAATAGCCAACCTAGAATTGCCCGAAGGCTATGATGTGAAAATGACCGGTGAGCAAGAACAACAAGCCGAAACAGGAGCATTCCTTGGGGTTGCGTTTGGTTTGGCGTTGGCCTTGATGCTAATGATTATGGTGGTGCAGTTTAACTCTGTGGTTAAACCTATTATTATTTTCTCTACTGTATTCTTCTCACTCATTGGTGTAGCTATTGGGTTTACACTTACGGGCACCAAGCTATCAGTAGTGATGACAGGTGTTGGTGTATTTGCCTTAGCGGGTATTGTTATCCGAAACGGCATTTTGCTCATAGAATTTATTGATGAATTGCGCGAGCGCGGAGAACCGGTGGAAGATGCTGTGGTAGACGGTGGCGCCACTCGTATGACCCCGGTTATACTTACTGCATCTGCTGCCATACTTGGTTTAATTCCACTAGCTATTGGAGTGAATGTTGACTTTGCCAAACTCTTCAGCGAATTTAACCCTCACTTTTACCTTGGTGGCGATAACGTAGCTTTCTGGGGACCTTTGGCTTGGACCATGATTTATGGTTTGGTGATGGCTACTTTCCTCACTTTGCTAGTAGTTCCGACCATGTACATTCTCGGCTACAAAACAAGAGCTTGGTTCAGACGCAAACTGGGCAGCACCAAAACATCATAAAAAATTTGGTTCGATATTTTCAATAGCCTGCGGTATTTATCGCGGGCTATTTTTTTGTACCGTTAACTTTTGTGTATAGGTTATGTTTATTGATGATATATTTATGCTATGAAAATTTTATTCTACCTCGAACGTGCTTGGATTGTTGCCGCTGTAGTAGCTATCCTAGTTGCCGCCTACAATTTTGCCACGCTCCAAAAATTTAACAGCAGCGTTTACTTTCCTATTTTTTGCTCCGGCTTTTGTTTGCTGCTTTGGAATAACATCCGCTCGCAACGTACCTTCAGAGAAAAAATGGAGAAAACTTTTAAAGCCAACGAAGAAGACGCTAAGCGCATAGAGCGAGAATCTGTTTAAATTGATTTGGACGTACATATCATAAAAAAATCCTCGTAGCCCATTCGCCACGAGGATTTTTTACATTCAAGATGTTGAGAGGTTAAAACTTATAGGCTAAACCAATGCCAAACTGTTCGAAAATTTGAATACCATTATTTTTCAATATTGATTTGCCAAATTTATCTACGTCCACCTGACCATCTGCGCCTTTTGCTTTTGTAGCGTTGTCGCGTTTGTCTGTTGGCAACAATGCGTTGTACTGGTAAACAAAACGAGCCGAAAGTGTAGCGCTCAAAAACTTAGTAACTTTAAATACTATATCATTGTTCCAACGCACCACAGGGATATGTAAAGTTGATCCTTTTACTGTTGCAAAACCCATCGAGTCGGCATCTGCATAGTAGCGCGGCATTTCTGTGTTGTAATTCGGATTTAAGTAAGCTGAAAACACATTGAGGTGAGAACGCCAGCTGATGTTTTTCACAATATCTTTTTGAAACAAAATATCTAGCTCAGCTCCAAGCTCACCCATAAACGATTTACCATATAACAAACCGAAACGAGTTTCGTCAACGTTGCGGTAATAATTATCAGTAAATCTTCCGTCAGAAAGTGTTGATGTATCACGACCGGGGTTATCTAACATGACAAACGTGAACTTGCCCGTAGCCGGAGAGAACGTTAAAGTGAAATACTCTTTCGGCTTCCAAGTGATGCCGGGACCAACGGTTAATATCAATGGTGCACCAAACCTAGAAATAGTTAGTCTTCGGAAGCCACCTTTGGTGGTGTCTGTGGCGGAGTAATCATAACTGCGCGTAAATTGACTTTCTACCGAGAAACGAGCCGATGCAAACAAGGTACTACTCAGCGCATAACCAAAGTTTGATTTAAGTGCTAGCACATCAATGTTTTTTTGAAAATTTCTTTTCGCCAAAGCTGATCTACGAATTAGGCCGTTGGCTACTAATCCCCACTTAGCTTCTAAACTATTGTCCCAAATAATTTTGTCTTTTTTATAATTGGCGTAGCCATTCACACCTATCAAAATGGCAAAGTTATTGGTACCGCCCGGTGACCATTGGTAAAGTGCGGTTTGACTGATGGTCGCGCCTAAAAAGCCGCCAAATTTCCAGGTGGAATCGCGGTTGTAAATTCCATTACCATCAAACACCCTTTTGGTTTTTTTCTTCATTGGTTTTGCCAATTCTTCGTTTTGCGCAATTGCGGCAAAGGCAAACATGGCAAAAAAGAGAACGAGTAAAGTTTTCTTCATTTTTCTAAATTTTTTAAGGTTCGAAATTCACTCATTGAGGCCATAAGTGAAGCTCGGATTTTAAACAAACGTTAAAATTTATAGCCTATTTTATACTACACCAAAATTAGGCCAAAAAATAATTTAATTGATAATCAGTACTTTATAAACTAATTTGGAAAAACATGGTACTTTGTATTGCATAATAGCTTTTAATAAACATATCTTTGCATTGTCAAGTTCACTAAATCAATAATTATGGAAATAGAAAACACAAAAGCGCAGATGCGAAAAGGGGTGTTGGAGTTTTGTATCCTCCGCATTCTTTCCTCTGGCGAGAAGTATCCGACCGAGATACTCGAAAAACTAAAAGATGCCAAACTTCTGGTGGTGGAAGGTACGCTTTACCCGCTCCTGACCCGACTAAAAAATTACGGCTTACTCAGTTACCGTTGGGCAGAGTCAACTTCGGGGCCTCCGCGCAAATATTTTCAACTCACGGATATCGGCCATCAGTTTATGACCGAACTTACCCTCGGTTGGAACGAACTGCAAGAGGCCGTTGAACGCATTATTAAAGACACCAATCAAAACCAATAATCATGAAAAAGACAATAAACATAAACCTTGGCGGCATAGCTTTCATCATTGATGAAAACGCTTACGAAATTTTACACCAATATTTAGAAACGCTCAAAAATAGTTTTAGCAACCAAACCGAGCGCGATGAAATAATGACCGACATTGAAGCACGCATGGCCGAGTTGCTTTTGCAAGGCTTCGCCTCGCGCAAAGAAGTAATTGGCATAGCAGAGGTAGAAGCTGTGATTCAAAACATGGGTAAGCCTGAAGAGATATTAGGCGAACAAACTGCCACTGAAGAACAAAAATCAACTACCTACGAAAAAACAAAAACGTACAGTTTTGACACCGCTAAAAGAAGGCTATTTCGTGACCCGGATGACAAGAAAGTAGGTGGGGTGATTGCCGGACTATGTCACTATTTTGGCATAGATGACCCGGCTTGGGCTAGATTAGCGGTAGTGCTATTGTGCTTTCTAAGTTTTGGTACAGTGTTGTTGATTTACTTTTTGTTGCTCATCGTTATTCCTGAGGCAGACACTGCGGCAGAAAAGTTACAAATGAAAGGAGAGCCGGTGAATGTGAAAACGATTGAAAAAGAAATTACCAATGCCGCGAGCAAAGCCGGAGAGTCGCTTACTAACTTAGCTAACGACAAGAACCTATTTGAACGAGGCACAAGTGTAGCCGCCAAAATTCTCACGGTGTTGTTTAAACTCATTGCAGGTTTTGCCGTGTTCGTAGGTTTGATTGTTTTGTTTACCATGATTGCTGCTCTGTTTGGTGTGACTGTGGCGGGCAATGTGTTGATCACTGAGCTACCACATTGGTTTAGTAGCGATACATTCTCTATTGGTTTGCTCAACGCAGGTTTGTTGCTCGTGATTGGTGTTCCGATTGTAGGAATTATCTACGGAGCACTTCGTTTAATCTTTGGCAAACGCACTCAAGTGGGTTGGTTAAAATGGGCTTTGACCGCTTGTTGGTGGGTAGGTGTGGCGTTACTTTTTGTGGCGGGCTACAACATCAGTAAAGAATTTAGATCTAGCGCAACGAAAAATGAAACCATTGCACTGATGCAACCGGCTAACGGTCATCTATACATTCAGCTCAGCGACTCCACCGGTGCAAAAGCAGACAAAGACGAGCAAGACGATGCCTACTATAACTTTGGTCCTGGCGGATTAGTCATCAACGATGTACATATCAGCGACCTCGATCGCTTGCCTATTGGCGAACCTTCGTTGCAATTGAGCGCCTCTCCAAACGATAGTTTCTATGTATACACCTTCGTCACTGGACGCGGCAAAAACAAAGGCGAGATACTCACGAACTCGGGCTATATCCATTATCCGATTGTGCAAAATGACACTACCTTACACTTACCACCAAGTATAGAGCTGATGAAAGAAGGGAAGTATCGTTTTCAGAATATGAAAATCAGAATTGCTATTCCTGAAGGAAAATCTGTTTCATTTGCCGACAACATTGACCGCTGGGCGGCCACGGTGAAAGGCGATGGTTTTTATGACGATACTTACTTTGCCAACACCACTTGGAGCGTGAAAGATGGCCGTGTGATTTGCACCAAAGGCGAAAACCATTTTAACGAAGAAAAAAACAACGACCAAAATAACTAAGCTAGCAATGACGTTACTTCTTAACCCGAAGTAACGCCATTTTTTCCGTTCACATCCCTTGTCATGAAATACATTTTACTCTTCTTTATATCTGTTTTACTTTATCAAGCCTAGCAGCAGAACCTTTGCTCATCAGCATTAGCGGCAAAGTGATTGACTCGCTCAACAACGAACCGCTAGACTATGCACTCATTGCGCTCAAAGACAAGCAAAATGAAAAAATACTTTACTCCGCGTTCACCGGTCAAGACGGCACGTTCGAAATAAAGGACGTAAAGTCCGGCAACTATTGGCTGCAAGTCACATTCTTGGGTTATACCACTTGGAGCAAGAACCTTTCGCTCGGCAGCAACACCACAATAGAAGCAATCCGACTCAGCAACAGCGGGAACCAACTGGTACAAGTAGAGGTGGTAGCCGAAAAAGGCTTGATAAAAAAAGAAGCCGGTAAGACGACTTATCAAGTCGGCAAATCTAACCTCAACGAGGGCGGCTCGCTCGAAGATGTGGTGCGCAATTTACCCAATGTGCAAGTGGACCAAAAAGGAAATGTGTCTATTGCCGGCAAAAAAAGTGTAACGATTTGGCTAGATGGCAAACCCAGCACCATGGCCGAAGTAGATGTTGCCTCTTTCCTTAAATCTATACCGACTTCTTCGATAGAAAGTATTGAAGTGATTATCAATCCATCAGCTCGCTATGATGCCGAAGGCACAGGAGGAATTATTCACGTACACCTCAAGAAAGACAAACGCGATGGATTGAACGGCAACGTAACGGCCGGTTACGGATTTTTTAATCGAGCTAACTTAGCCAGTATGGTCAACTATCGCAAAGGCAAGTGGAACTTCTTGGGCAGCTATGGGTACAAACGTGGGTTTAGTCCGCATCACTATAAAGAAGACCGCACCATTCATACTGCTGATTCAGTATACTTTTACAACATGGACAATACCGGCACCGACCGCTCGATGACCAACACCGAAAAAATAGGCATAGACTATTTGCCCAACGACAATACCACTTTTTCTTACACGCTAAACCTAAACCACAACATAGACAACGGCATAGGATCTACTTTCGGCAACAACCTCAACAGTAACCGAGAACAAGTGCTTTTGTTGCTCACCGAAAACGGGAACCGCTCTCGAGCATTCACTGTGTCTAACGATATCTCCTTACAAAAAATACTCGATACCACCAGCAAAGAAATCAGCGCGAGTTTGACTCATACTTACGTCAACAATAACAATGCTGCCCGGCTCTTCACCACTGCTTTTGACGGCAACCAAAACCTGCTCCCACAACTTTCGCTCGATAGAGAAACGCCTGCGCTCAGCCGAATAAACAATCTCATTTTTCAGTTTGATTATAGCCAACCCACCAAGTGGGGCTCGAAGCTGGAAACCGGGTTGAAGAACGAAACCACGCTCAATGAAAACACCTACACCGTGCAAGACAACAAAGGCAACGGCTATGTGAAAGACACTTTGCTCAGCAATGGTTTTACTTACTTAGAAAACATCACCGCGTTCTATAGTATGCTCTCCGGCCCCATCAAACCTTGGTTGCAATACAGCGCGGGTCTTCGCCTAGAGCACACGCTCATCAAAAGCGAAACCGGAAACGTGAACCGCAACTATATCAGCTTTTTCCCCAATGTGGGCTTAACCTTCAACACCAGCGAAACCCAAAGCTTCGGGCTCACCTACAGCCGCAGAATTCAGCGCCCTAGCTTTCAGCAAATCAACAACAATGTATTCTACAACGACCCTTATTCCACTTGGCAAGGCAATCCGTTTCTTCGTCCAGCTTTTGAAGATGTGCTGTCACTCAACTACTCTTGGATGGGCAAAAAAATAATGATTAGCGTAGATGCGCAAGGCTCTATTAGTAAAGACCGTTTTTCGGAAGGCACCATCCTTGATCCCGAAGGCATTTCGCGCTCGGGCGTTTACAACGGCTCTCCGGCCTATTTTGCCAACCTTTCGCTCTATGCAAAATTCGACATCGCCAAGTGGTGGACTTTGCAGATGAACCACGGCTACAACTATCAGCAATACGCGCAACAAGCCGGCCTCAATAACAGTCGCCTCATCGGTCATGAATACAGCCTCTGGCTTAATAGCTCGTTCAAGTTTTGGAAAACCGCCTCGCTCGAAGTGGGCGGCTGGATGAACACCGGTGGCGTGTTTGCCCAAGGGCGCGGCTTCCCCTCCGGTATGCTCAACGTGGGTTTGAAAAAAACTTTCCTCAACAACAAACTTATTATCAACATCTCCGGTCAAAACCTCGCCAACACCATGAACTTTCGCTGGACGGTAGAGAACAACCCGCTATTCGCCCGAGGCAAATGGCACGTGCTCAGCCGCCATATGTTCGTGTCGGTCACCTACAACTTCGGCTCCGGCAAAAAATATAAACGCAACGAAAAAGACAACAACGATCGCCTATCTGGCGGTGGTGGAAGAGGGTGATATTTTATTTAAAACAATTTCATCGTCATACTAATTACTTCTCACTACCTCAACAGGCTCTGGAGTAACATTAGCAGTGGCGGGTTGTTGCTGGATGATGTAACTACTTGGCGTATAAAATTGGCTATACCATTGGCGCATTTTTATGATAGGGCCATCGCCTTTTACGAGTAGTGGTTTAGTGGCAAAGTTTTTTTGCTCCCAAATGTTGATGTCATCGTGAAACTGAGCTGAGGCTTCACCCAATAGATATTTGATGGCGAGATTCCAAGTTCCTTTAGGAGCATAGACATAATCATCCATACGCACTTTGAGTAAACCCAACGGAGTGAAAGTTTTGACGAGGAGCATGTTGCCTACTTTGGTGGAAAATTGGAAAACCAAAAACCCGGGGCCGTAAAAAGTAACTACTGCTTTGCCACCTGCGTGGGGGATAATCTGGTCATTGTGTTTCCATGCCAAGTCAGCAATGTTGGTGAAGCTGGCCATGTGTTTTTCGTGGCCTTCACTGAAGGTGATTTCGACTTGGTGTTTTACATTTACCAACTCTTTGAAAAGCGGGATAGTGATTAGATTGTGTACGTAACTAAAGTGAGCGTAGTCAGCTCCGTTCTCTGCAAAATCTTGAAGATGTATGCGCAGAACATCTGACGTTTTTGAGTGAAATTTATATTGCTCTAACTCTTTTAAATAGCCATCCGTATGCCATGAAGGTGCTTCACCTTCGGCATGATACCAAACGAGCACCAAACCCCAATTTTCTTTTATTGTCCAAGTCTTTGCTGCTGCCTGTGGTGGAATTTTATCGCAATAAGGAATGTGCGCACACTGGCCGTTAGCATCAAACTCCCAAGCATGAAACGGGCAAACGAGGTGATTGCCTTTTACTTTGCCGTTAGATAAGTTAGCATTCAGATGCGGGCAGTAAACGTCCATTACACCTACCACGCCATTCTCTCCGCGAAACACTGCAAACTTTTGTCCCAAAGCATCCACTTGAATGACTTGCCCTTTTTTGACCTGGTCGGAACTGCACAAACTAAACCAACCATTCGGATAAGGAGGCGGATAATTAGCAGCGCGTTCTTTTTCATACTCCGGGTCAAAATCGAGCTTGGCACGGACGCGAGGTTTGAGGAAAATGAGGTAATAAAACACAGCCAAAACTGCGACTAACAGCAGCAAAAAAACAGCAAAAATTTTGAGCAACATGAAACTCTTTTACGTTGTAAAAACTTAAAAGTAAAAATGATTTTGATAAGTTGTTTACTAATGCTTAAGCAGCGGAATGTTCGCTATTATAAAGTAAGAATAAAGCTAAAAAATAACGCTACTTAAACCTCTTCCCATCCAACTTCAACCATTCAAGGGCGTTTTGATAAAGCAATTTATCTTTGATGGATTGACTCACATTCAGTTCGTTAATTTCGGTGCCGGGCACTGCCTCTCCGAGCGGAAAAGGATAGTCGCTACCGAGGCAAATTTTGTCTTCGCCTACAAGGTCAATCACGTATTTCAGAAAGTTGACATCATGAATAAGCGAGTCAACATAAAACCGCCCGAGGTAGTCGCGGGGGTTTACGTCATTGTCTAGCGCAGTCAAATCGGGGCGCACTTTATAGCCTTGCTCGATGCGCCCAATCGTAGAAGGAAACGAACCGCCACCATGGGCAAACGCAATGCGAAGTCGAGGAAACTTTTCGAATATTCCACCAAAAATCATAGAGCAAATAGCGCGCGAGGTTTCGGCTGGCATACCCACTAACCATGGCAACCAATACTTGCTCATTTGTTTCGTGCCCATCATGTTCCATGGGTGAACAAAAATGGCCAAATCCAACTCCTGGGCTGCTTCGTAGATGGGAAAAAATCGAGGTTCATTTAGGTTAATGTCATTTACATTGCTACCAATTTCTATGCCCACCAAACCCATTTTTTTGCAACGCTCTAACTCTTTTACTGCCAAATCTGCACTTTGCATCGGAATGGTGGCTAAACCAATAAATTTAGTCGGATAGCGCTCAATGATTTCGGCAATATGATCATTCAAAAAGCGAGACGTGTCGAGTGCATGCTCGGGCTTTGCCCAATAGTTAAACAAGACCGGAATGGTAGACAATACTTGCACATCTACGTGTGTATGTTCGCAGTCATGCAAACGTGCCTCTGCGTCCCAACAGTTCGATTGAATTTCACGAAAGAACTCATCGTCTTTCATCATTCGTGCGCAACAAGGTTTATGATGTTCGAGATGGATAAACCCTCCATAACCAAACTTCTCGCTCCAGCGCGGCATGTGTTCGGGAATGATGTGCGTGTGAATGTCTATCCTCATCTCGGTCAAATATAACAGCATTTCAAGATTGCAAAAATGGAAATCAAGGCCATGTTTAATTTGGCACAGTATTTAGTACCTTTCGATTTCACAAAAACGGAAAAGAAATGTTAGAACAACTTATCAACCTCGTCAAAGAAAATGCGCAAGAAGCCATTGTCAATAATCAAGCTGTGCCCAATCAGTTTAATGATGCCGCCATTGGCGAAGCCGGAAATGTAATTAAAGACGTGCTAGGTGCTGCGGTGCAAAACGGCATCTTGCAAGATGTGATGAGTATTTTTGGTAACTCATCTAACCTACAAAACAACCCCCTTGTTGGTAATATTGTCAACCAACTAAGTCAAAATTTAAGTGCAAAATTTGGTATTGACACTTCTGCGGCACAAAACATTGCTTTATCGGTGATACCGATGGTGCTCAGTCAGTTTTCGCAAAAAACAAACGACCCGGCTAAGAATGGTTTCGACATCAACGACATTATGGGTTCACTCAGTGGCGGCAAAGCACAAGGTATTGACTTTGGGCAGGTGCTTGGACAAATCAACAACGGAAAAGGCGGAGGCGTTGACCTAGCCGGATTGGCAGGGCAGCTGTTCGGAGGCGGCAAACAAAAAGGCGGTCTTGGCGATATTCTTGGTGGATTTTTAAAATAAAACTGATGTAACTAAGCGGAAAAGTCACTCACTCAAGGTGGCTTTTTTTACTGCACTTCAGCCAATTTCTTCACAGCTCTTTCTTTGTAGGATCCGTTGGTTTGCGATAAATCTTGCAACAACTTTTTCGCTTCTTCTTTCTTGCCTTTTTTTAGCAAAATATTGGCTTTATACCATTTGCTGCCTTCTACATAACCCTTGGAGCCGCTAAGCAATTTATCAAAATTCTTTTCGCTCTTCTTGGTGTTGCCATTAATATAGTCGCTAATGCCGCCAAAGTACAAAGCTTCTGCATTTTCGGGTTGGTTTTTGAGCAATACATCAAACTGTTCTGAAGCCTTCTTGTAATTGCCACTGTTAAACTCTTTCATCGCATCATCTACCGATACCGATGGTTTACTCTTGCTTGCAGAAACAACCATTGCATCGCCCATGGCTTCAACACTTTCCTTTTTGGCATTTGTTTCTGATAGGGCTTTACTTCTATTTTGTGCAGCTACTACTTTTTGCTCTTCAAGCGCAGCCGTTTCTGCCACTTTCGATACGCCAGCCACGGCAGGTGCTGCGGGGGCTGATGCTTGGGGTTGAGTTTCATCTTTCAGCGCAGGCTTTTTGCTCACCAAGTCTTCTTGATCGGCAGCGACCACCACTTCTGACGGAGATTCTTGCAGCGCAGCACCTTTGTTGGACAACTCGCTATTCAATAAGCTACTATCTGTTGCGGGCAAAAGCCCTTGCTCCAATTTTGTTTCTTGTGTTTGTGTTTCAAAAAGTGTTGTCTCGGTAGGCGCAGCTTCTTTGTTTTCAGCCAAGGCGTCATCTTTATTACCTAGCATGTTGATCATCAACACACCAACACCCACCAATAAACCCACCACTGCAGCCGCCCATGCATAAGTTGCCCAATGCAATTTGATGGCTTTCGTTTCTTTCAATCCCGCCCGTTCGCGCACCTTGGTTTGCAAGGCATCAATCACCGGTTGAGCAGCAGCAGGTTCCGATAAAGATTGTAAACCTTCTAGCGCATCTTGAGCAAAAGGGTCTTCTGCCAACAGTTTTTCAAACTGGGCTTTATCACCGGCAGAAAGTTCTCCACTGAGGTAAGCCATCATGGCTTCCTCGGTGATGGCTCCGCTGCTCAGCAGACCGCTATTGGTTTTTAGCTTGCTCATTTTTGTGGGTAATTATATTCTTCAAATTTCGTTTGCCATTTTGTATGTGGCTTTTCACTTCGTTTAAACTAAATCCGGTCACCAAGGCGATTTCTTGATAGCTACATTCTTTTAAATAGAATAATTCTATGCACGTACGTTGGTCTTCTTTTAGTTCGTCAATGCTGTCTTTAAGATGATTTAAAATAAACTCTTTGTCTTCCGCTTCTTGTAGATGATTATCTTCCGCTATTTCCACAACCACCCCAGCATCTTTTTTCATTTGGTTAAATTGCTTGCCTGAGGTGCTTTGTTTGCGAAACTCCATCATGCAGTGATTTTTTACCACCGTGTGTAACCAAGGTTTGAACGTAGTCACATGATGCTTTTTTAAATCAGTGATTAATTTTTCGAAAACTTGCATGGTAGCATCTTCGGCTTGCATCTCATTGCGAAAATATTTCATGCAAACACCAAACACCATGTGCGTATAGCGACTATACAACTCTCCCACATACATCATGTCGTGGCTATTGCGATAGCGCTGCACCAAATCTTCGTCAGTGATGGTATGTAGGTTTTCTTTAGACAAGCGTTTAAACTTTACAATAATGAAGTTAATGCTTCAACGCGAAATAGAATTGCTTGTTTCAACAGTTCAATAAGATGAGTTTAATAAACTAGGCATCGATAAAATTTGGCTCGATTTATGGAAAAAACAAAACGCACTCATCTCATCATCACAAAAACGAAATATTATGAACAGAATCGCCCGTCCGCTTTTTATCCTACTTACAATTTGCCTCTCGGTGAGTGCTTTGGTAGGCGCTATTATCACCAACTCCGGTGTCCGATTTTTTGAAAATAATTTTGTGAAAAATTGTAAAGAGAAATACCAAAAGCTTTTTGGCGAAATGAGCCAAGACCGACTTTATGTGCAAACGGACAAGTCGCTCTACAAACCCGGTGAAACGATATGGTTTAGTGCATTTGTGCGCGATGAAGTGAGCCTCAAACCATCATTTCGCTCCGACATTATCAACGTAGAATTTATCTCTCCCAAAGGAACTGTGGCCAATCGCTACAAGTTGATTGCCGAAAACGGCATCGCCAAAGGTGACATTGATTTGAGCGGTATGGTAGGCGGTTTGTACAAAATCAAAGCGTTTACCAACTTTCAGAAAAACGATACCAGTACGTTGCTTTTTGAAAAAGAAATTACTATCCAACAATTGGTGGCGCCTCGCCTCAAAATGAAGATTGACTTCGCAAAAAAAGCCTACGGCAAAGGTGATGAAGTGGTGGCTAACTTATCGCTCAACAAAAACGACAACATCGCACTTGCCAACACAGAGGTGCGCTATGTAGCGCAAGTGGACGGCAAAACCATCACTGAAAAGAAAACCAAAACCGACAGCGAAGGCAAAACGCAACTAAGATTCAACTTGCCGAAAGAGCTAGCCTCGGCAGATGGTTTGCTCAACGCCATGATTGACTTTGAAGGCAGCACTGAAAGCATATCGCGTAGCATTCCGATAGTGCTCAATCAAATCAACATAACGTTTTATCCCGAAGGTGGCGATATGATTGCAGGTGCTAATACCAACGTGGCTTTTGCAGCTAGCAATGAGTTTGGCAAAGCAGCTGATGTAGAAGGTTTTATCGTAAACAGCAAAGGAGAGTTTATACAAAAGTTTTCGAGTTTTCACAACGGTATGGGAGCAGTTTCGTTCATTCCGCAGGCAAGCGAAACCTATCGCGCTCGCATCACAAAACCGGAAGGCATTTTGAATGAATATGAATTGCCGGATGTATTGAAAAACGGTTACGGGCTTTCTGTGCTCAGTAATGAAAAAAATTCGCTTCAACTATCCGCCTACAGCTGGCAAGCTGAAGAGTTGAACTTGCTGGTTCAAAACCGCGGACAGTTGAGTTTTGCTAAATCGTTTAAAGCACAAAAAGGTAATAACATATTGACCTTAAACACCACTGAATTTCCGATTGGCGTTTCGCAAATCACTTTGTTTGATGCAAAAGGAATTGCGCGCAGCGAACGCTTGATTTTCATCAACAAAGCACAGCAACTCAATGTGGCGATTAGCTCCACTAAAAAGCGTTATCAACCTCGCGAAAAAGTAAGCCTAGATTTACGCGTGACCGACCAAAACGGATTGCCGGTGTCGGGTCATTTTGCTTTGTCAGTAACGGATGATAATTTGTTGTCATTTGCTGACGATAAACAAGGCAACATCTTGGCTAAAATGTTGCTAGAACCGGAGTTGAAACAAAAAGTAGAAGAGCCTAATTTTTACTTTGACACCAAAGAACCGAAAGCCGACAAAGCCTTAGACTATTTGTTATTGACAGCCGGTTGGAGGCATTACACTTGGAAACAACTAGAAACCCCGAACCTAATCAACCTAGCTGAGCAAGGTGAGAAAGCAAGTTTCGGAGGTGTAATTATGGACGCCATAAAAGGGCAGCCATTGGTTGGCGCTACAATTAAAATCAAAAACGGCCCGAGCGCTACTTCAAACAAAGAAGGCAAATTTCAATTTGTTTTTATCAATATCTCCACACAAAACGAAATAGAAATAAGCGCACCTGAATTCAGCACACAAAAACAAACTATATCTGCTTATAACACCAACCAATATTTCTATTTGTATGACAAAAATTTCAGACGCTATGAGCTGATGGAAGGCGCAGGAGGCAATGAAGTGATGATGATGGATAACATAAAAGTGGTGGCGGCTATGCGTCAACAACGTCCAATGGCCGGTGCGTTGAAAGCCGGTGCTGCAAAAGAAAAAAATGTAGTCTTGGCAGATGCTGAGTTTGCACCTGTAGCTGCACAAGATTTAGCCGACTGGGAAGACGTACCCAATGAACCTATTGAAGAACAAGACAACAATGGCGATAGATTTGAACAAGGCATTGTAGAGGATCAACGTGCAAAAAAAATGGAGCTGGCTGATAAAAAAATAATTGATCCTAACCAAATCGTTTACTACCGCGCTAAAGAGTTTCCAACCCGAAAATATACCAGCACAGACAGCACCCGAAACGATTTAGCGAGTACTGTGTATTGGAATGGTGACTTAGAAACCGATCGCAGCGGAAAAGCCAAAATTGAGTTTTTAGCCAACGACTTAATTTCATCTTTCAAAACCACCATCGAAGGTTTTGGCAATGATGGTAGCATTGGTAGAGGCGAGTTCAATTTTGCTACCGGTTTGCCTTTGAGCATTGATGCCAAAATTCCCACAGAGCTAGTGAGTGGTGATAAAATCCAACTGCCGATTTTTATCAAAAATACCACAGACGAAACGATTGATGGACGTGTAATTGTCACTTCGCCCAAACAGTTGTTAGTAAACAGCAAGCCAACGCAAGTAACTTTGGCTGCAGGTGAAACAAAAGTCATCTATTTGTCCGCAACCGCCAGCAGTACGATTGGTGAAGGTAAATTAGAAATAGCCTTTAACAGCCGTTCTTACTCCGACAAACTAACCCGACTAATCGAAGTGTCACCCAAAGGTTTTCCCGCAAAGATTGACTTTAGCGGACAAGACCTAAGTAAAGTGTATTTAGTCAATCCGCAAAACATTGTGCCGGGGTCTATGCGTGTCAACTTTACTGCATTTCCTAATGTAATGTCTGAATTAATGAGCGGAGTGGATGCGATATTGCGCGAGCCTTATGGCTGCTTTGAGCAAACTTCTTCATCCAATTATCCAAACATCATGGTGTTGCAATATTTGCGCGCCACTAAAACCAACAATGCCACTTTGGAAGCTCGCGCCACCGATTTGTTGAATAAAGGCTATCAGAAACTCGTGTCATTCGAAACCAAAGAAAACGGCTACGAATGGTTTGGAGCATCGCCTGCTCATGAGGCGCTGACTGCCTATGGTTTGATGGAGTTTGTGGACATGAAAACAGTTTATCCAAAAGTGGACGACAAAATGCTCGATCGCACCGCTGAATTATTGTTGAGCAAACGCGATGGTAACGGAGGGTTTAAGAAAAATCCTCGCGCGCTCGATAGTTTTGGCGGAGCCGATGAAGACATCACCAATGCCTACATCGTTTACGCCATGAGCGAAGCCGGAAAAGGAAAATTGGTCGAAAAAGAAATCAATCAATCTTTCCGCGTAGCGCAAAAATCGGGCGATCCATACATGATGGCTCTAATGGCCAACACGATGTTCAATGTTGGTGAAAAAGCTAAGGGAGATGAACTACTTGCTGAGCTCATCAACTCACAAGACTTGAGCGGTTTTTGGACAGGTAAAAAACATTCCATCACCCGCTCTACCGGAGAGTCGTTAAAAATTGAAACCACTTCGCTTATTGCTTTAGCCATGATGAAATCCGAAAAAGTGTATGCTAAGCAATTGGCTGCCGGAGTTAATTTTCTAGTGGGTTCGAGAAGCGGTTACGGTATGTTTGGTTCTACGCAATCTACCATTTTAGCACTAAAAGCACTAACTAGTTTCGCCACTTTCAGTAAAAAAACAGATGAAGCCGGCACCATTGAAATATGGAACAATGGCGTTTTGATAGCCAGTAAGGATTACGCCAAAGGCGAAAAAGACAATGTGGTGATTAGCGGCTTGGAAGACAAAATCAAAACCGGACAACAAAAAATCGAAGTGCGTTTCAAAGGCTGTAAAGAAGCTTTGCCATACAGCATGAACATTACTTACAGCACCACGCTGCCCGAGTCGTCTAAAAACTGTTTTGTCGAACTAAAAACCTCGCTCAACCGCAAGCAAGTCAAAGTGGGCGAAACCATCCGCCTCAGCGCCATTTTGCGTAATAAAACAAATGAAGGTCAACCCATGACTATGGTCATCATAGGTATTCCGGCAGGGTTTTCAGCCCAACCTTGGCAACTTAAAGATTTACAAGAAAAAGATGTGATTGATTTCTACGAAGTAATTGGTAACAATGTGGCTTGCTACTTCCGTGCTTTGGCGCCAAATGCACAAAAACAAATCAACTTTGACCTAAAAGCCGAAGTGCCGGGTGAATATGATGCTCCAGCTGCTTCTGCCTACCTTTACTACACCAATGAGCATAAGGTTTGGGAAGGCTTAGACCGAGTTTTTGTCAATCCGTAAGGCGTTAAAAGCGGCAAAACTGACACCGAAAAAAAATTTCTGTCCGTATTGGTAAAAATCCGAAAGAAATTTACATTTGCCGTCCCTTAGCAAGGTTGCACCTCCAAATAATGCAACAGTTTAGGTTCAGAAAGATTGAGTGAACAAGGATGTTTTTCGGCTAAATGCAGAAAACAGGTAGTCGAAAAACATTCCTCCTTAGCTCAGCTGGTTAGAGCACAAGACTGTTAATCTTGGGGTCCCTGGTTCGAGCCCAGGAGGGGGAGCTAAAGGCAACACTAACGTGTTGCTTTTTTCTTTTTATATAATCTTTAGTGTCCTTGTTCGAATCCGATAGCTATCGGAGCAGGAGGGGGGAGCTAAACTTTTCGGGGAATGTCGAACCAACTACTAAGCTTCTGTCTGTTGGGCTTGCTGTTGCCATAACACGCTGGAAACCCTTTATAACTGATACCCCTTCATTAAACTTTCTAGGCGCCTCATTCCCTGTTTGTGATTTCAGGCGCAGCTGTTCGGCTTTTAGTTTGCTCCCTTGTAGCCCTTCTTCATTAGCTCCAGAGCCTTTTTGTTTTTCTCCTTGCTTAGGAATGCCAGAGCATCCTCTCTGCTCCCAGCCTTTCTGCCATTATATACCCACTTTCAGTTTAGCAATGCGGATTCCATCGAGTTGCCTTTCCCATATCTGGTTCCGCTCCATTTCTCCCACTGTCCCCAATATGCTTATCATTAGTCGGCTTATAGGGCTTTCCTTGCCATCAGGGGTCAGGGCATGGTGTTAAAAATTAGTGCTTTTTATCTAAAAGTTTAAGTGTAGGCATTACATATTGTGATATAGGTTCTAGTGGCTATGTAGATGATTTTCGCGACAATAATCCTCAATTCAAATCTTAGTTTGATTACACCGGGAAACAATATAAAGACTGTCAACTGCTGGTTGATTATTAAGGGAAAACATTCCCTACTGGCACCCCTCACTTTTAGATATCATCACAACTTGAAAAAGTTGCGTAATTGCTCTGCAACGTAATCTATTTCATCATCTGTCATTCCAATGAACAATGGTAAGCTTAAAGTAGTTGCGGCAGTATTTTCAGCAATAGGAAAGTCGCCATGCTTATAGCCTAGCGGCTTAAATGCTTTCTGTAAGTGTGGAGCAATCGGGTAATGAATAATGGTTTGTATCCCTTTAGTTTGTAAATAGATTTGTAGTTCATCGCGTTTTGAGGTTAAAATAGTTGCTAGATGATAGACATGCGTGCATTCATCTGGCGTATGTTGCCATTGGATATTGTCTACTCCTTGCAATTGAGTTTTGTAGCGCTGTACTATTTTTCTCCTTTGCTCATTCCATGCTGATAGGTGCTTCAGTTTAATTGATAAAAAAGCAGCTTGAAGTGTATCGAGTCGTGAATTTACGCCCAGGCTATCGTGCTCATATTTGACCAACGAGCCATAATTGCCAAATTGCGCTGCCTTATTTGCTAAGCTTTGATTATTAGTGGTTATTGCCCCTCCGTCTCCTAATGCCCCTAAGTTTTTTCCTGGATAAAAACTGGTAGCATTGATGACACCAAAACTTCCCGTAGGCTTGCCTCCGTAGGTGGCGCCTTGAGCTTGCGCATTATCTTCAATGACAAACCACTTTTTTAGCTCCGCGATTTGCAGTATCTCGTCCATCAAACAAGGTAACCCGTAAATGTGGACAGGGATGACCGCCTTAATTGTCGGGTCGTCTAATTTGATTAACTCTTCAACATTTATGTTGTAGGTAGCGGCATCTACATCACACCCAACCGGTGTTGCTCCTACTTCGGTTACCGCCATCCAAGTTGCTGAAAACGTATGAGCCGGCACCACTACCTTGTCGCCCATCCCGATGCCTAAAACCTTAAGTGCGACTTTCAATGCATCAAAGCCGTTTCCTACACCAATGCAATGCGTCACCCCTGAATAAGCCGCATAGGTCTGCTCAAATTGTCGCAAATCATTCCCATGTATGAAAGCACTAGTAGAAATAACATTTTCTAATGCGCTCAAGAGCGAAGGCTTTAACTCCTCGTGTACTATTTGTAGTTTATTAAATGGGACAATCATGGAACGTAATTATAAAAAAAGGGGCATTATACATGCCCCTTTTACAATATGAATGACTTTATGCCTATCTCGAAATCACCAAACGCTTGGTTCTAACTTCGTTGCCGCTAGTCACAGTCGCCATGTAAGTGCCGGCTGCAAGTAAGTTCACATCTAACTTAATTTGGTTCATACCCACAGTCAGCGTATGATTTCCGGTTTGCACCTCTTGACCAATCGAGTTATATATAACTACTTTAATATCTTGCGAAACACCCGAACTTATTAGAAGTGTGGTCATGTCTACCGTTGGGTTAGGCACAAACTCTAGTACATTGAAGCTGCTGTTACTGCCGGTGAGGGTTGCATTCACGATGTTGCTGTATTCAAACTGTCCGTCATTGTCGATTTGTTTTAGACGATAGTAGTACGTGATATTTTGAGCTGCTTGCATATCGTTATGGCTATAGAACTTGGCTGTAGTGCTGTTGTCGTTGCCATTTATCCAAGCAATATTTGTCCAGTTCTGAGCATCTGTGCTGCGTTGTAACTCAAATCCATCATTGTTTATCTCCAACGCAGTCGCCCAATCTAAGTGGATATATTCGCTGTTGATGGCCGTTGCCGTAAAGTTAATTAACTCAACAGGTAGTGGTGCGCTACTTGCGCTTCCATGCAAATAGAAACTAGAGAATGAAGATACGCCTACCTGAATATAGTTAGCTCCAAAATCTTGATCAGCACCAGAATTTGCGATGTATGTTCCAAGTCCACCCGGACCGCTACCAGTAGCATACTTCGTCACATGTACTTTATCGATAGTAGCCACATCGTCATCCTCGTCACATAAATCACCGTTGTTATTCGCTATAGCTTTTGCTTGCAATGCTGTGAATTCGCTGTCAGTGAAATAAAGTTTTACATCTACACGAGTGCTTGGTTGGTTATCAGGCACAATATCAAAATTACGACCCATGAAGGCTGTAAATGAGTTTCCACAAACTCCCTGAACGATGTTATTCGCCACTTCACTTGGTAAACCTATGTTCACTGTCACAGAAACTGATCCTAAGTTTTGACCGTTTGAGTTAATTGATGCTATAATATTATTGTTAGCGTCAAAAATATGATGATCAGCGAAGTCATTCACCACACATGAACCCGTAGCTCCATTGGTCATGGTAATCGGTAACGGATTGTTGTAAGATACATTTACATTGTCTGAAGATGGAGGGCACACGCCATTGGTAATGGTCCAAGTGAACGTGTAGGTGCCAACTGCGCCTACCTCGGCTGTGCTGTTTGGTGTGGTGCCCTGAGCAAATGTAGCCGAACCTGACCATGCACCCGTTCCTACTGATGGCGTATTGCCCGCCAAGTTAACTACTAAATCTTCTAAGCAGTCAAAAATGTCCGTACCAGCATTGGCTGTTGTAGGAAGTGCATCAACAAATATATTCATTGCATCAGTTTCAGTCGGACATGGACCTGCTCCATCCGGGTCATCAGTTGTGAAATCTAGTGTTACTGTTGTTCCGGCATCAGAAAGGTCCGGAGTAAATGTAGGAGTTAAAGTTCCTTCGTTACTTATAGATCCGACACCAACTCCTACTGTCCACACATAAAAACCACCGAAGTCACTAGCACTAGCGTTACCGCCCGGCACGCTTATCGGAGTAGATACACACGTTTGCAAATCAGGTCCGGCAGCGATGTTGGCTTTTGGATTAATCGTTAAGGTAACTGCAGTTCTTGTGGCGCTCAAACAACCCGTAGTCGTGTTTCGAGCTTCTGCATAATAAGTGTAAGTAGCAGGAGCTGTTTGTCCCGTAGCAAAAGATGTAGAACCTGTAGCAAGTGGCAAACCACCTGATGCGTTAGCATACCAGTCAACTGTTTCTCCACCGCCTACTGACGCTGTTATGTTTGGTATTGTGTAGCTTTGGCAGCCTACCGTATTGCCTGCTGTAGGGACTGATGGACTAGCGTCTACTGTCACAGTTATCACACCAGAGTTAATTGCGGCACATGCACCGCTTGTAACTGTAGCTCTAAAATATCGTGTAGCTGAAAGTGTACCAACTTGTAAGCCAGTGAGGGTAGTAGAGTTTGTACCAACATTCGTTACATTAGTAGTAAATGCTGCGTCATCTGCTATTTGCCATTGAACAGTACCCGTGGCGCTAGCTATGGTCATGTCGGCAGGTTGTGACCCAGAACAAATAGTTTGGTTAGCTGAAACTGCTCCAACGGCTGAAGTTGGATCTGAACCTACCGTTACACTAGCTTCTACTGCCGGGGCACAAGTGCCCGTTACACGTGCATAATATGTGCCAGGACCTGCTGTTAATGTTGTTCCTGTGCCTAAGTTTGATCCTGAGCCTCCTGAACC
>Ga0315904_10002886_pt1 | contig 25977 bp, 37 predicted proteins | sample LakEriMetagenome_6_FD_203529 | JGI IMG/M metagenome (GOLD analysis project Ga0315904, IMG submission 203529) | Freshwater fungal communities from buoy surface, Lake Erie, Ohio, United States - Buoy 12 MA120 | ecosystem: Environmental > Aquatic > Freshwater > Lake | place: USA: Lake Erie, Ohio...
TGGTGCGAGTATTTGCAATCGTTTTCATTTTTCACAGAGAAGATAATTCCACATCAATTTGTTCAGAAAGTTCGCGGCAAGCTCAAGAATATTTCTTTCCTAGTAAACGAGGATAGTCTCATTTCTGATGATTACATTAATTATGTCAGTGGTCTAGGGATTAGTGTCAATCTTTTGGTTAAAGATGCCGCTATTCTTCCAGCGGTGCGTAATAAGTATTTTAATTTTAATGTGCAACTTTATGCGACTGCGGATAAGTCTATTTTAAATGACAAAAAAATTACTTTTAACCAGTCATTTTTTCACTCTCAAAAAACCATCGTATCTCGCGGTAAAAAATACCCCAGCACTTACCATTGGAAAAAAGATAAAAATATTCTTGACAAGAACCTCGTCATAGAAGATAATGAGTTGCTCCTTAGCGAATTAAATCACTTCTATCTCTATGATACAAAATAAAATAACAAGAGGTCCTGATGGACTAATCGAAAACAAAGAATACAAGTTCACTCCAGACGGCTTCGTCGATTGGCGAGCTATGATTGATCCACAGTTTCTTTACCCCAATAAAGATTACTTTGAGATTCGAAAACAACAAGTTCCAACATCTATTGAAGGTCTTGATGACAAACAGCTACTCATTATGCTTGGCGGCATTAAGGAATTGGCTCGCCTTCGAGGATTCAAAAGCGTTCGTTACAACATTAAGCATGAATCCCCCAATTACGTTACCGCAATCTGTTCTATCGAGTGGATGGGCAACTATGAAACATCAGGAGAAACCGTTCTATTTGAAGACGTTGCCAATGCCACGGAAGCAAACACAGACAACTTCTGCTTGAAGTTCCTAGAGACTATTGCGTGTAATCGTGCATTTGTTCGCTGCGTTCGCAACTTCCTCAATATTCACATTGTCGGGGCAGATGAAATCGACAAATCGAAAAATAAAGTGGTTGATATTTCCGACCTTGTTCAATCGAGCGTTATCCCCATTACGCCGCAAGGCGCACTGGAAAAGAATGTTAACGACAAGCTTAAAATCTTTTCGTTTGAAGACTTCAAAGCGTATCTCCGTAATATGTGGACAACTGCGACAGAAGCAAATGACGCAACGACTCTTGAACTTCTAGCAGAAGCCAAAAGTTGGAGTGGCTTTACAGACATTCCAGCAAAAACTGCGCGTGTTCTGATTAAGAAAATCAATGATTAAGCGGATTACAAATCCTGTAGAGTTTGAAAAGCTCATTGACGATATGTATGAGCTTTTTAAACAACATGATTCTGGTGAAGGTCATGCCTTGGTATCTCACAGTCCAGAGACTATCAAGGCTAACTTCTCTCATCCTTCTATTTTGGCTTGGGATTTCTTGGTATGGGGTAACTTGAAAGATGGAAAGTTTGATGCCATGATCGCATTTAATAAAGTGCGATGCCCGAAATTCAATGAAGAAATGATTCACGAATTTTTATGGTTATCAAAAAATCCAAAAGCTGGTTACAAATTGTTTAAGACGGCAGTTGATACGGCGCGACAAATGGGGTGCAAATATATCACAATGTCCACCGCTGTAAATAACCCTTCTCACCAAAAAGTAAAATCATTCTACAAACAAATGGGCTTCCTTAAAGATATTGAAACATACATTAGCAAACTATGAATAATAAAAAAGCAAAAAAACTGAGAAAAATACTGCCACCAGAAAATGCAATGGCAAAACGTGCATATCGTCGAGCAAAGAAATTTTACTCGCGATTGCCCGAAAATGCTAAAGCTGATTTTTTGGCTGGACTTGAAGCAATGACAAGTAATTAAATCATTGTAGCTTGTAGCTTGTATGTCGCATTAGTGTAGCTATCTCCACTCGCATACAATCCACACAATCCCCCCGCAAGACCCGTAAGCTGATATGTCGTTGATGTATCGTTTACGGGTTCATGCGTTAAGTGAAGACCTGTTGTATTTACTACACCTTTCAATTCAGAAAGCTGTCTGAGGTCTCCACTACGAATTTCTACGAAATAATTCACAGAAGTAAACTGCCCCGAAGAGAACTGATGCAAAATACCTGTATCGCTGAAAAACACGCCTGTTCGATAAATTGTGCTGCTAAATCCAGTTCCATCATATACGTTTACAGCGCTTACATCGGCGGCTGGTAGCAATAGATTTGTTTGTTTAGTGACGAATGTCGCTGGTCCCAATACAAAAGGTTTTCCAGAACCCAAAGTTCCGTATGGCACGACCGTGAAGTAGTATGGAATGTTTTCGGTCAGTGTATTTTTATTGATTGTGAGCGTATAAACATCGGACACGTTGATTGCACTTTGCGAAAATAAATATCCTTCTTGAGCTGTAGGATTGAGATAAGTCAATTCATTCACAGCTGAGCCGCTGCCAGTCAACGCATACACATCGTAGCGATCCATTCGCGTAAATCGCAAGTCATTCTGCAACACTACAGAAGAGCTAAACGATTCTGTTGCTTGTGGCGCTCCACTAAACTCTACGTGATTTGGCACAATATCTAAAATATTTGGAACATTGCCATACGCCAAAAATACCCCTGTAAATGTTGAGCCGTCAAATGAATTAGGAAGCTTGCATCTTACGCCGAAATCTTTTTTGTAAACACCAAAAATGTTTTCATTATCAAGCTCAGAAACCGTCACGGAGCGCGAGTATTTTCCAGTGAAGAAATTCGCGGCAGCAACTGAGCCGTCTATGTTCAAAACATCAAATACACACCCGCTGATTAAAGGATTTTCTAAGAACTGTTGATTAGAAGAAACAGTATTGAGTTGTTGGTCTAAAATATCAAAGAAAAAAGTGACATCTTTTTGCAAGTGAACGCCGCTGCCTGTGAAGATTTGGTTTAGGTTGCCAGTATCAACATCAAATACAGGATCAAACTCAAACAAATTAATTGAACCTCCTGGAGTTGGGTATGTTAAAGTGAATTCAATGCCCGACCCATCTCCAGAATCAATAATCAATGTTCCTGATTCAACATTATAAGGATTAATTAAATACGACCCGCTCAAATCATAAAGCTGAACAGCATATTCAAAATCGCCTCCATTGCCACTCTCTTTAAAAAATGTTAATGTATTAACTCCTTCATTTAATGCTAATTCACTAAAGTAATATGTTTCCGACTGCGATGGATTGAAATTAATTGAACTATCAATTGAGCCAATTAAATAAATACCGCTATCATTTGTGGTCGCGACATATTGATTGTTGATTAAAACATCATAGGTATCAGAAGTATCAAACACTGACACTTCTGAAATAGTAATCCCAACTACTTTATTTTGATACGAAAACATAAATTATTGTAAAGAAAAGCCTACAACGGCTGGTTTAGTAATACTTGTGGTACTAGCGCCAGTATAAGCAACAAATGTTCCTGTAGTGGCGGTAGAAGAGTTAATATATGGAGATGCTGCCAAGGCAGTGACAGACAATGTCCAATTGCCAATATTAGTCAATCCAGTGAATTGAACTCCTGTTTGATTGGTGGCGGTGGATTCAAAGTAACCCGCTAAAGAGTTTTCGATAGAAACGCTATAGCCTGTTGCATTTGCATCCGATGCCCATCGACCAGTGAGTTTGAAATTGTTTGTTGTCTGATTGAATCCTGAGAATGCGGCGATAGTTGGTGTTGCTAATTGCCTGACTTGCGCATTGCCAACAGTAATTGCTCCAGTATAATAGGTGTTTTCTAAGAAGTCTTGAGTAATAGATTTTTCAATTGTTTCAAATTTTCCTGTATCATAACGAGAAGCTGTGACACCATATTCGTTTTGGGAATTTTCGCGAATGGAAATGATTTTGTATATTTGATCAGACGCTAATGTTCGCTCAATTCTATAAACACTACCAGGCTTCACGGCTGCCAAGAAGTTGACATTAGGATCGTTTTGGTTTAAATAAACAATACTTCCATAATCTACTGTGTTATCGTAGCCAGTTAATGATATTTTTGTGATTTGCGATATGTTGTACGCATTGATTTCTTGATCAAGAATTCCTTGTGTAACTGGATATAAATCACTATCCCAGTTGATAGCTCCAGATATTGCGCCAGATGGTGCGCCACGTTTATTTGTGGCAGCTGAATTATAAGTAAATCCAGTATAATTACCGCTATCTCCGACAGCTAATGGAGAAATATCAGCGCCATAGAATACGCCCGTGTTGGTTATAATTTTATCGTATGTATTATTGTTTTGGAATGCCAATCCAGTTGCAAAAACAAAGCCCGTAGCTCCAGTATTATAGTAGCAAAATAATTTTTGACCTGCTGCGCCAGTTCCCGTATAAGCTGGAAATTGTGATGGATAAGTCTCAGAATTAACAAATCCATTTGTATAGCCAGAAAACTTATATACACCGCTCAAATTGTTATTACTTAACAAGGCTCCAGTAATAGTAAACTGTTCGGCTCTTTGTCTTCCCGTGATGGCTAACTGCTCTAATTCAGATGATGTAGAATATCCAGTTGGAGTATAAAGAGTAATGAATCCTGTATATTGACCACTAAGAAATTGATTATCAATTCGCAGTTTTTTATTTGGTAGATCGACATCTAAAACCCTTCCATAGTTAGACGCACGGGTTTTCATTTCATCTTCAATCACAATCAAATCTCCAGGTCTACACAATAAAGCTTCTAATCCTGCGGCAAAATCAACACTTTGATTTTCTTTTGTTGTTTGATAAATAATGTGTTGACCAATGCGTCGAGCCATTGCTCTCGATGTAACGCCAGATGTGTTGATTGTCGTTTTGAAAACGCCTCTTTTTCGAATATCTTGTTCGTCTTGAATATATTCGACTTTTGTTTTATAGTTGTCAAAACGGTCCAAGTATACAACTTCAACAGTATTAAATTGCAAATCTCTACGAACATTGCTATAGTTAAAGATTCCTTCTTTGACATTAGCATTATTAAACAAAGCTATAGGTGTTCTTGGTCTATCATCAAGAAAGTGGATTTCAGAACCACCGAAGAATACTATACCACGAAATAAGTTCGCGATGATGTTAATTGCGTCATAAACTTTTGTTTGCTCTTTGAACAAAATATTGCAAGAGAATCGCGGCTCTAATCCGCCCACTCCATCACTAACACCAATAAAATAACCTTCGTCATTTACCGCATCGCAGAATCTAGCGATCTTATAAAGCTCCCATTTATTGACTTGTGATTCGTCAATATACGCCCCTAATCCATAGCGCTTGCTTGTCAATAGATCATACAATATCCACGCTGGATTATCCGTCCAACCAAGAGTAAATGAACCGTCCCAATCTCCATCATAAATTTGCTTTATGGTAGAATAGTCTTTGGCATTTTTGACATATCGAATATCCAATCTAGTTGCGGTGTCAATTACTTTATAGTTCGATGGTATTTTTACTTTCTTTAACTTACAATCATAACTGCGTTCTGGAATAGAACCAAAGGAACGTGCATCTAATTTGATTCCAGCAATTGCTGAAAATGGATAAGAAAGTCGTTGATCAATGATTTCTGTAACTTTTGCCAGAGCAATATCTTTATTTATTAGAGTCGAATTGGTTTCACATGACAACTTGACAACTTTGATATATCGTTTTGTTGTCGATGGATCTTCACCATTAACCAAGGCTGGAAGATCAAATGGTCGTGTTAAATTTGCATCATTCAAATTTTCTCCATCAATCAGTTTTACTGAATCTTTTAACAAATTTTCCGCTGCGCTGTAATCTGCACCAAAATCAATTATACACGATCCCTCAATCAAACCAACAATTGAATAGGAGTAAGATTTATCATCTTTCTTTTGTCCATTAGAGATTTTGCCAGTTTCAATTTTTATTGCCACAATAGATGGAATTTTTGAACCAGCTTCTAATTTTCCGACATCTCTAACTTTATCAGTCGTAATGTGGATAGTATCTGACAGAGAGTTGACAATAATTGAAAGAGAAACTTTATCAACAAAGGGATTTTCAATAGTATGGGTTACAGCTAATGCATCGTAATCTTTTTTCTCGTTTTCATTATTCCAATCAGAATAATTATTAGGCGCTGTTCCATAAGGTCTTTGATCTGTCGAACCTTCTTGCCCAGCAATCAAAGCAGTTTGAGATATGCTCAAATTATCAGCAGTTAAACCAGCAGCGCCCAATCTAAACCGAGAGTCTGAATTATTAATGACAATTCTTTGTATCGCTTGTGATTTGACAAATGGTCCCAATAACTTAGCCTCATAAGCGTAGTCGTTCACTACTTTGTCAAAGCCCCTCAAACTTTCTTGAAACTCTTCTCCGTTTTTAAACTGGCATGATACATTAGAAAAATTAAATAATTCATTCGTCCGTGTGGATATTTGTGATACTTTTTCAGTCGCCTCGAATCTAACATTCTGTTGATTCAGTGCGATCAATAAACTTTTGGAAAAATAATACCAATTGCTTTTTTTTTGCTTTGGATTGCGCAATTCAATCAGTGGAGCAGCTATTACAACAATGCTTCTAACCGCTCCTGTATATTTATTATTTGTAATAACTGGTTGAGTCAACGTATATACATAATCGAATTTATTAGATAAACCATTAATCGAGAAATCAATTTGCTGCTCGCTTGATATTGGTGGTGAAAAATTTAATTGCAAATTGCTCAAATCAATAATAATAAAAGAAGTGTTAACTAATCCAGAAACGCGAGTTTCAGATACATAATTCGATTGATTCATTAGATTTGTTATTTTATCTAATGTTTTAATATTTTCTTGAGCGATTAATCGAGCCGTTGAATCTCCATTGAATTTAGATTCATTCACAACATGGCTTTGAAAAGAGTTTAAAATGGCCGATTTCTTAGCAATAGGAGAACCATGGTGAATTTCAATTTTATTACTCTCCAATGTCCAGTATGGCGGCAAAGGATTAAATGCTGAAATATTAAACAAGTCATTCCAGCTAGCTTCATACAATGGAATTGTTGTTTGGCGTACGCTTTCTTTATATTTTGAAACAAAAACACCTTCAGTCGGCAATTGTTGTTTTGTGATAGTTTTAAACTTACCATTTTTCATCCAAATACTACTGATAGCATTGGTTAAATTAGCAATCGACACGCTTGCGTAACTTTTTGCTAGATTCAGGCTTTCGGTATTTTGAATTGGAGTGTTATCTAAATAAATACCTTTAAAAATACTATCATCAAGCGGCTGGCCATTTTGATCGACCAATCCTTCAATTGGACCGTCAGAAATCAAATCAATAATCTCTGCAACGCTATACGAAGAAACAGATTTGAATCCACCCAGTTTTGGCGGATTTAAGATGGCTGGTTTTGGTTTCGGCGCTCCACCACCAGCTCCTCTAATTAAAAGTTTTTTATTAATATGTTTCATTACGAATTTCTATCATTATTACGAGATTGTCCATCCACAAATAAAGAATTTTCTTTTTCAAATGCTTGGGGATAAGACTTAATTGTTGACTGTATCACAGCAGAACCAACTCGTAAACGTCCATAACCTACAGGAACTGGAATGCCCTGTTCCGCAGTATTCGCTTTGGAAGAAAACAAGAAAGACTGTTTTGCTGAATTAACATCCGCAGATGGTCTATCCATTTTTGGTTTTGGAGCAAGTGCCATTTGAATACCCATCATAGCGATGCCAACACCAATACTGACTAAACTCTGACCAACCAATCCAGCTGAACTTCCCAAAAAAGCTGCGCCCATACCAGCGCCAATTGCAAATCCAGCTCCCGCAGTCAACACGCCCAAAGCTATCACTGCAATAGCCATTCCCGCTCTACCCGCTCCACATACTAATGGAACAATATCAATCTGTTGATTATCTGATGCAATAGAAAGCTCTTCCATTGTTGTGATTTTTTTCCCATCTACAAGTAAAACGAAATGAATTCCTTGATGAGCTAATTCGACAATTCTATTGCGAAAATTACCATAAGAGCATGAAATAGCATCAAACACTTCTTTGGGGCGTTTGATTTCCAAGCAAAAAGCTTTTTTAAACTCTTTAGCTAATATTCCATGTAGTGTTACGTTCATCATTTCAGAGCCTCCTTTAACCTTGCAAATGCTTTTACATCTAATTCGCATTCACTAGGTTCATAAATATGGAATTTTTTGGTATTGAGGGAATAAATCACAAAAGGAACACAACACGCCTCTGCCATTTTAATATCAAACTCAGAGGGCATTTCATCTCCTGCAATATGACTATGAAAAATAGCCAACATATCGTTGTCTCCAGCGAACATTAAATATGATGCAGGATTAATAGCAAAAAAGTTTTTTGGATCTATGGCATCATTCTTTTCTATAGTTGCGATATATTGCGCATGATCCCAACCAATGAATCCACAAACTTCTTGAGCTACTTGTTCATTGCAAGCATTAACTATAAAATCGCGTATTTTGGCGATTGATTTATTTCTGATCTCTTTAACCATATTTTTCAGTTCCAGGAAATCCACCAAATGGTAGATCTATATTTTGTTTTGGAGAGTTAATTATCTGAGTAAAAGATACCGATGCAGTGTCATAGGTATTCAATGTTGATGGATTATCTCCAGATACTATTAGTTTTTTACTAGCGTTGTTTCTGCCGCTAATACCAGTGGTCGAATCATTAATTTCCATTTCCCACCAGCCTATCAAGTCTTCTGTATTGGTTTGTTTTCCTGTAAAATCGCTGTAGTCTCTATACATAGATTGATTGTGGTCATCAATTCTTACATTAATTCCACTTGAACCAGTCCAAAATGCCGTAGGACCAAATTTAATTGGGCTTATAAGCTCCATATTACTCACAATTTGATTAGAAGCGCCCACAGGATTCGGAACAAATTCACCGCCTGTTGGAAATTGCCAATCATTTAATCCAAATTTGAGACGATACTGATTGCCGACAATACCACTTTGATAGTTAGGGTTTTTAAATCTAAAATATTCACCCGTCGATCCAGATAAAGTAAAACGACCTGTTTCTGATACACCATCAGTCAATTCAATATAGCCAGAAGTAACGCCTGTTGGAGTTAAACCAGTCGCATTTCCACCATAGCAAATCAGATGCAATGGTCTCAATTCATCATTCTTCCATGGAATACTTAAAGTTCTATTGATTTGCTGCGGTGTAGCGCCTGTAGTGCGAGTCGCAAAGTCTAGCAGAAGATTTTGTCCAGAAAGATACAAATTCAAACCGCTATAACGGCATCCGCCGCTCACATTGTGAAAGACTGAATATAGTTCATTGGGGTATAAATCTCGCCCAGTTAAACCCACCCATGTTGAAATTTGAAAAAAATCATTTCTGTGTAGTGGGATAGATTCTTGATCATTGTAAATCAAGTTGGGCGGATTAGCCTCAAAAACAGCCACTTCACTCAATGATGGCACAGTAGTAACACCACTGCCCGAAATAATGATTTTTTTGACTGAAGTATTGGCAAAGCCAGTAGTCGCTCGCGTTCCATTAGTTGGAATGCTCAATACGCCACTACGGACAACAGTATTAGAGCTATCAAATAAACGAATATATGCGTTGTTAAAGTGAAGCTGTGTTGATGGATTATCATACAAATCAATACGATTGATATTTTTTGCACTCGACCACTCTAATCCAATCATGCCGCCTGTTTTTGCACTACCAGATGCAGTCCATGAGCTATCAGTTCCTGTAGTTAAATTTACTAAATTAGTTGGTGGCGATCCAGATATAAAAGATGATCCAGATATTGTGGCATTAGGCGCAATATTATTATAACGTAAAGTTCCTGTGCGCTGCGTAAAATCAACGAAATAAGCTGTTCTTTGCTCAGTCGCAGCGTTGAACTCAATAGCTCCTTTGCCGAAGCGTAATTTGCAGCCGTCTAGTTTTTTATTGCAGCCATCTCGTTTCCAAAGAGATGGATTTTTATCTGGTATCGTGGAGGGAGAGCTGGCATGACCTGATTGGCAAACATACCAAATTTTGGCAAACTCTATTTCCAGAGGATCTTTTGGATTGACAATTGTAATTTTTTGATTTTCAATATACGCCGCTTCGCCAGATGTATACGATCCCTGTTCTGACCATTTTTTTTGCGCTTGATTAGCAAACCAATCAATAGGGTTGCCCACAATTAAGCTTTCGCCTTCTTCGGTGGCAATTGGTATTCCGTTATAATTACAACCATTACCGCGATAATGCCACGAACAATATCGAGACATAATCAAACGATTATTCACTTCAAAGTTTTCTAAATCCAACGGCGAAGTCAATTCCAGCTCAATAAAAACTTTATTTTCTGCGGTCTTTTGACCTATAACGAAAGCATCATTAGAAAGCTCTGCTGATGCATCTGCCTGTCCCCATGGATTTCCTCCATCGAAATTAACATCGTCTAAGTGTTTTACAAAAGTTCTTTTACGAACAACTTTCGCAAATTGCAAGTCATCGTTATTAATCAATAGATCAGTGGCGAAATAATCTTTATTAGAGATGCGCATTTTTGGTCGCGCCAATTGACCATTTGCATTGACTTCGAATCCATCTGTTTCTACTGGAATTGGCAAGTATTCAATACCTTGCCATACAACACCTTTATTATAAACAGAACCTCCATGAAAAGCAATAAATGCGCTTGGATTGTCAACAGTATTGAAATAGAGTAAAAAAAGCTCTATAATAGCTGTGGGTTGCAGTTCCAATAAACTGCTTGCTATCCGATCTTGTCCTTGCGCCATACTCTAATTTACACTATTATAAATCAAAAAAATGAACTTTCAGCAGTTAAAGAATGATAATGAAATGATTGCATCGGCTGTGATGGATTATTGTGTCCGCTCAAAACCCTACGACTTCTGTTCTATCAAAAGCCAATCACTGAAGATTATTCAAATTAAGAAATATTACGAATTTCTATTAAACGAATGCGACATCTACTATTGCAGCGAAAATAAGAAAGTCACATTTTTTATCGCCATATCCAACTACGATACACATATCGAAATACAATTTATTTTCAGCAGCCCATTTGATATAGAAAAAAACTTTAGAGTATTTAGAGAGTTCCACTGGAATAAATTCAATCACAATAAACCATTCGTTGGAGAAGTGCGGCGGCACTACAAATTAAAAACCTATTTAAATTACATAAAAAAAAGAGACAAAAATGCAAAATTTTCCCTTGACAACGGCAAGATTTTAGTATCATATAGCAGAGATGGCTTATAAAAACAGATACGACAAGACAGGCGAAGCATTCGAAAGCGGCGACAAAGCTGAGTCTTCATTTGAATCCGCAATCACGAAAGCTGGTTTGTCTTGCGAGAAATCCTCTTTTCAAGAAGAGATTCGCCACATTGATTATTGGATTGAAGGGTTAAAGCTTCCCAGAACGCCAGTCGATGTGAAAGCTCGAAAGAAAGTTAAACGCGCCGACGACAAATATAATGACGATGTAGTTTGGATTGAGTTCGCCAATGTTCAAGGCAAGAGAGGATGGCTTTACGGCGCTTCTACCATCATCGCATTTGAGCGTGAACACGACTTCCTGCTCGTCGATAGAAAGCTTTTGGCGCGGCTATGCGAAAAGCTCTGCGACCTTTCTCAGCTCAACGTCGATGTTCGCATACCACTCTATACTGGCTACCAAAGAAAAGGACGAAAAGATCTTCTTTCTTTGATTAAAATGACGGACATTGTCAACGGAATCAAACACACAATACTTAAAAAACAATGAAAATGCCTACAGTTACAGTAATCGGTGAAAATAAACTGTTCCCATGGAAATTGGGTGATCAACCTGTCTGCGAAGCGTTCGAGCCGCTGCCCGAAAATTTGCACAAAATAGTTCTTGACAAAGTCAAATACATAGCGCAAATTAACTCCGCCAAGATTCACGGAAATGAAATATTCATCGAATGCTACATGACCAACAATTTTGACACGGGACGGATTGCGTTTAAATTGACTTATGAATAACTTTCAAACAATCACAGCAATTATTCTTCTGATTATACTAGAAACAATAAAATAACAATATGGCACATAACAAATACAGAGTATTCGACAAAAAAAATAACTTCCATCAATCGTATGATGGAGCATTAAAAGGTGCAGAACAGTGGGCGCGAGATTGCGCCAAGAAAATCGGCGGCTATGTTTTTCAATATAGCGAGTTCGATTTTGCCAATGGCACGAATCCATTTAAACTCTACGATTTCGTAGATCAAGGTAAATCAAAATGAGTGTTTATTTCGTAGGCGATCCACACTTGGGTCACAAAAATATTGCAAAATTTCGTCCGTGGGTCAAATCTATGGAAGATAATACGACAATCTTTTGTCATTTTTGGCAGCACACTATCCGCAAAAACGATATTGTATATGTCATGGGCGATGCAGCGTTCTCTGATGAAACTTTGGCAGTATTCAAAAATCTTCGTGGTCGCAAAATTCTAATCAAAGGTAATCACGATGATTATGTTTCGACAAAACTTCAAGCAGAAGTGTTTGATGAGATTCACGGCATGATTTCATACAAGCGACTGTGGCTAACGCATTGCCCAATTCACCCGCACGAAATGCGCGGTCGAGTTGCAAATGTTCACGGTCACGTTCACTCCAAAAGCATCAAAAAGAAAACATGGTATGGCGCTTGGAAAGATGATCCTCAATACATCAATACGTGCGTTGATCATGTGTATGAAAAGACTGGTGGATATACGATCTTTACCTCTCTCGAAGAAATTAAAGCAAAACTAAACATCAAGTGAAAAATATAATAGCTGGGAGTCGAGACAAAGTTTCCTATCAAGATGTAGTAAATGCTATTGAAAGCTGTCCATGGACAATTACAGAAGTTGTTTGCGGCAAAGCAAGAGGAGCAGATACTTTTGGCGAGATGTGGGCAAAGAAGATGGGTGTCCCTGTCAAAGAATTTCCTGCTGATTGGAAAAATCTTGGCAAGGCTGCTGGACCTATTCGCAACGCTCAAATGGGAGACTATGCAGACGCATTGATCGCTGTTTGGGATGGAGAAAGTCGTGGCACTAAAAATATGATTGACTATGCCACAAAAAAAGGATTAAAAATACATATTCACATTATTAAAGATGACAAATAAATACTTTTGAAAAAGTTCTTGTTCATTTTTGAGTGTAAAGGTATACATGATTCATTTTGATCGAGAACAATTTAAAATTGATGCGACTTCTGCCAATTTTACTGCTGAACAATTAAGACTTAAATATGGTTTCAAAACTAAAAATAAAATTTACTACCATGCACAAAAACTAGGAATAAAAGTAAATATTAAAAAAGATATTAGCGCTTATCAAACAGAAGAATTTCGTAAAAAAATATCAGAAGCCCTTACGGGAATCAAAAGATCTCCCGAACAAATAGAAAAATACAAAACTGCTGCAAAAAAAAGAGGAAACAATAGACCAAAGGGAACATACCAACATTCAGAAGATGTAAAACAAAAAATTAAAGAAACTAATAAAAAAACTTGGAACAGCTTGCCCGAAAAATGGGTTCAGGCATGTTCAAATAACGAAAACTGGTTTAAAAAACTTAGAAAAATAGATATTGAAAAACTTAACGAATGGGAAAGGTATCTTTATCAAGTAAGAAGTTTGTCTTATAGAAATGCTAAAAAATTCTCTCATTTAATTAGTGGGGAAAAACAAGATGGCTATCATTTAGATCATATTGTATCAATTAGCGATGCTTTTAATAATAAACTTGATATTGAAATCGCCTCGCATTACGTTAATTTAAGATATATTCCAGCTAGAGAAAATTTAATCAAAAACTTTCGTAGCGATATGTCTATAGACGATTTAAAACAAAAATATTATGGCACAAAAAAATAACAAAGTTGAATTAATTGGATATTATGGAAGTGATGAAATCATTGCTTGTTCTGCTTGGACTTCTACCTCAAGAAACCTAACTGATGACAAGCGTGGCAGAATTGATAAAATGATCAATATGCTTTGGTCAGAAGGGCATCATACGCCTTGGGAAAAGGGAGTGGTTCACTTCCTAGTTGATACGGAAATCGCTAGTCACATTCATTTGCTTAAACATCGTATTGCGTCTATTAATGCTGAGTCTGCTCGATATAAAGAACTGAAGGAAGATAAGTTTTACATTCCAGAAGATTGGAAAGGTGTCACTAATTCTTCTTATCTTGCAGTATTTGATGATGATAAAGGATTGTATAAGCCAAATGAAATAGATTGGGGCAGTGTATTAGAATCATATACTGAATTAGGCAATGATCTTTACCACTCTTGTCTAAAAGACCTTGAACCTGTTCTTGGACGTAAACGCGCAAAAGAAAGCGCTCGTTTCTTCAAGACTTACAATAGTCAAATTGAAGCAGATGTTATGTTCAACATGCGATCTTTCGCCAACTTCCTCAAGCTTCGCCGCAGCGAACACGCACAAAAAGAAATTCGCGAAATCGCTGATGAAATGCTACAGCTTGTTAAACAAATAGATGGAAATCCTTTCGAACATACACTAAAAGCCTGGGGCTACTAATATGAAAATCAACATCAAATACCACGACATTGTCAACTATGTTCTTGGAACATGCAGCTACCATCCTATGGAGTTGGTTATTGACCCAATCAGATACATGATTGATGACGATCTCATTTATGATAGGAAAATGCAAAAATGTTTTCCCCAAAATAAAGACTATCGAAAATTTATGGACAAGATCTTGATCTTGAAAGAATCGGCAAAAGACTTCGATACCCTGCAAGTCCAAGGATTCTGCCGTGAAATTGAACAGTTTGCGCCATTGGAGGTTAATTTGCAATGATTTCTGCCAAAGTATCACAAACAATCAATGTCGATCTATCTCCAGCAGATGCAAAAGAGGTAGCGATCAAATATATTTGTGCTGTTTTTGATTGGAAAACGTCCTATTCGATACGTCCCGACGAAAAAACTGGCGAAGATTGGGTCTTTCACAAGACAACTGTATATTCTTCCCATTCTTTTGATACAGAGTTCAGATTACGGATGGCAACCGACAGAGACAAAATTGTCTATCAATTTCTTCAAGAAATGCAGAAAACTTAAAAAAACAGGGTGTAAATATAGGAAAGTGAAAAACCTTTTCTCAAAACTTGCAAGTTTTCTTGGGGCGAAATCTTCGACCCCAAGTTTGCCGCTTTCTAGCCCTAACGCACCCAAAAAAATGCCAAATAAATACTCCGAAACAGTCGCACTGTCAGCTCAGACCAATGGACCATACGCTCGTAAAATCGCTCCTAAAGCTATTGTTATGCATGATACCGAGGGCAACTATAATGGTTCTATTGATTGGACTAGCAGAATCAATAATCCATCGACAGGTGAAAGACTCTATGCTAGCTATCACTGCATCATTGCGCGTGACGGCAGACGAACAATCACCAACCGTGATGACAATAGAGCGTATCATGCTGGTGCTAGCTCCTTCAAGGGCATGACAAGCCTCAACAACTGGGCTATCGGTGTGGCATTTGAGCGCAGTTCCTACACAGAGCCTCTACAACCTGCTGCAATCGAGTCTGCAATCGAATACATTCTTCCCTTGATGAAGAAATGGAACATTACTCCTGACATGGTTACTGACCATAGAACGATTGCTCCGAACCGCAAAAAAGATCTCAATCCAAAAGAATTTGCTAAATTTCACGAAGCACTAAAAAAGCATTTTAAATAATACAATCTAGTGTAAATATCTGCAAATGGAGCCAGAGAAATCAATGATCAAGGAGTTTTTGGGGGGAGGATGGGTCATTCCTCTGATCGGTGCGGCAGCGATGCTTGCTCGCTTATTGTCGGCTCAAAAAAAGATAGGTATTATTGAATATGCAAAAAAGATCACCGCAGCGGCTATCTCTTCTTCGATTGCATGGTTTATTTTAGAGCAGACTGATATTTCTTCGCTCTATAAAGCTATTTGTTATGGCATTATCGGCGTAATCAGTCCAGAAATAATCAATGGAATCATTAAACTTGGTAAAAAATTCCAAGAAGACCCCGAAAAATACATCAAAAAATAATTATTTTTTGTAGTAATCAAAAAAACAGGTCATTACCTCCATATTGATATTGCTAAAATGATCGGCAGGAAGCAGCCGCTTTGGAACAAGCTCGCGCAACTTTGCGCATTCATACAGACTTTTTCTACGAGACCAAAGATTCGTAAGAAATACGTATTGGTAGTAGTATAAATAAATGTTGGCATTTTGTGCATAGATTTCAGGGTCGGTGATATTGAATTTCTTGATTAATTTTAAAGCCCTGCTCTCACAATCTCTTTCAACTGCAATCACTTTAACAAAATCCTCCCACTGTCTTAGAGACACTTTCCCTTTTTGTAAGGCGCTCCAAATATCTCCCGACTCATACCACATTGGAATGCGCTCCACAGCTTGCGTAAGATGTGCAAACTCATGTACAAAGATAGTATAAAAATTGGGGTTTTTAGTAGCAAGAACCATCTCATCACCATCACAAAAACCAGAGCATTTAAAATCTTTAAATTCTTCCTGCGAAACTGTTTTTCTAGGAACTAGCGTAATCGTTTTGCCGTGTTTTTGGCAATAGTCTCGCGCATATTCTTCGAATTTGTGAAAGTTTTTGAGATTGATTTTACCCTTCATAAGCTATCATAAAAGTCTTCTAATTTTTCCTTTTCTTCTTTTGTCATAATAGTCACGAAGCATGGCGTAGAATCGCCAACATAAGCACCAATTTGATTATATTCGAAAAACTCTTCAGCTTCATCGTATGAAATTACGTCATCAATTAGTTTTGAAATAATTTTTCTTTTATCGTAGCAAAGAATAGGAGGTCTGCCGAATTGCTCGACAACCCCAACAATGCAATCATCATATCCGTCCATTTTCATAAATGGCTCTTTGTTTTCTGGTTCAGGAATCATAAATTACTTCGTCTTCGTCGTTAGAAACAATGAGAGTCGCTTTGCTTTTCTTGTCTCCCCATTGGCTGTAGCAGATTGCTGCTCGCTGTTTACTATCGGGATATTCGCTATTCATAGTGCTATCGCTCATACAAGATGCGATAAACTCTTTTCTTGATTGTTTTTTGGATTTGGGAGTTGGAATAGGCATATTGTTTTTATTGAAAATTGGTCGCGGGAGTGGAATTTGAATCCACGACCTCTACGTTATGAGCGTAGCGAGCTACCAACTGCTCCATCCCGCAATTTATTATAAGTTTTTTTTAGTTATTCTCCACCGCAATATAAATCTCGCAGCATCATTAGATCAATTCTGTCTTCCAGCAAAGCATTGATTTTGTGCATCCACTTTGCTTTTTTTTCCACAGGAGCATCAATCCACCCCTCTCTCGCTATAGAGAGTTGATTATCAATAGCTTGTATGGCTTCATTGACGTTTTCGGTGGTGATATTGTAGTCTTCGTTAGTGTTCATTATTTTGTGGCAGAGAGTTATAGAAATGTTCTGTTGCGGATTTTAACTGGGGGTTGTCTTCAATTGGCTTGTTGTATTTTTGTAAATGAAGTTCAAGCAAATAAGTGAATCCAATACTCTTTTTTGACATTCGACGCAGAGTAGACAAAGCTCTGAAGTAAATCCACCAGTCCCATTTATTGATTATCCAATTCTTCATGGCCCAAAAATAAATACCACAGCAATAGTCCCAAACATCATACACGCAATAAGCGCGTCCCATCCATTAGTAGCTGAAAGTAGTATGTCCATAATAGTCACTATATTCCTTTTCAATTATTCTTAATTTTCTTATACTGTGTTTTATGTTGATGATTTTACTTTTTGAATTTGACAATCTTGAAAAAGGCGACAATAGCAATAGCTACGCTGCATGGAATGTTTACCCACAAAGGAGCAATCATGCCAATTAGCCAGAATGAAATTACAAATGGCGCGATAGCTGTTAATGCTAGCATTGCTAAAAAAATACATACTCCGAATACGTTGTTTGGCAGTGTTACTGTGGTTTGTTGTTTGTTAGTTGTCATAATATTGTGCGGGGCTATTTAAACAGATAAATTAACACTTGTCAAGTTATTTTTTTACTCTTTCCAGCCTTACTTTCGTAACACCTTTTTCGACAAAACCCAATGACTTGGCGGCGGCAACTGATACGTCAATTACTCGCCCCGAAATAAAGGGTCCCCTATCGGTAATCTTGACAACAGCAGATCGACCATTGGACAGGTTGGTTACTTTTACCATTGTGCCGAAAGGAAGGGTTCTGTGGGCAGCAGTTAGCTTTGTATCATTGAGTCGTTCTCCACTGGCAGTTACTGTTCCTTTATTTGATTTCACAGAATAAAAAGAAGCTTTTCCATACTCCAAAGCATTCGCTAACATCGTTGTGGCTAATAGTGCCATTAGTATTTTTTTCATTGTTTTAAATTGTTATAAATATCTTCTACGCCTGTAATTCGCTCGATCTCATTTCCTTGATCGTCTTCGATGATAAGCATAGGAACATTTCTAATGCCTTTTGCGCGAAACCAAGGAATGTTTTCGGGTTCATTCATGCTTTTTATATTCACGGATATTTCGGATTTTTCCAGTCTTGCTTTCAGCATGTGACATGGACCGCAAGTTGCACTCGTAGCCAGTAATTTGTTCATAAAAATTTTGTTATCTGTTCCCATTCACAGCAAGGTAAATGTTTTCCTTTTTCATCTTTTATATAGTCCCAATTGCTTTCATTTTCGTTTTCCCAATTGCCATCTATCGGCTCCATATTACAGGAACACTTTCGCGGCACACAGTCATCACAGGCGTATTTACCACTAGGCATATAAACCCATGTAGGCTCTGCTTTTTGACAGAACGAGCATTGAAATTCATAATTCATTATTTTTTATTTTTTAATTGTTTTTTCAATTGTTTGTTTTCTTCTCTCAACTTGACAATCTCATCTTCCGCTCTGGTAATGATTTGCCAAATTGCGCCGATTCCCTCATCCATATTGCGAAGTATAGCTGGAAGTTTGTCGTGGTGACGCAAAACGTCAAGAATATCAGGATCTTTTTCCATACGCTTAATATACGTTAGTGTTTGAATTTGTCAAGCTCTTTCTTCACTGCCGTGATAATCCTCTCCAGATCACAGCTATACCATCCGCTTGTGAAGATGTTGTTGATTTCAATAATCTTCTGGTCATCGGTAATATCAACAACCACATGCTTTGGCAAAAGACATTGACTATCAAACCATTTTTGCGCGAATTTGGTAAGATCATCAGATGCATGTTCCCCTTGCTTGGGATTACCATTCTCCATATAAAGGCTGCTGCTGATTACTTTGCCGCCAACAAACACAAAGCGATACTCGCGATAGATTGTTTTCGGGTAAGCAACAACAAACACAATATCGTCGCTATTTATTTGTTTTAAATATTCGACTTCGTTCATGAATTCACCGCGAGTAAAAACGCCACCAGTAAAGTTTTTATTACCACTGGCACTGCGAATCCATAGCTTTTCATGATGTTGGAAACTATCTAAAACGTCTTCCCATTCATAGCCGTCGAAATAATCTTCATTCAATAAATCAGGCAAAGAACGCCAATAACTATAATTATAATACTTCGGGTCATTGTTAAATGGAAAACGCAAATCAGGCAATCCAAGAGTCTTGAGTGTAAACTTTACGCTGTTATCAAAAGCGATACTTCCTCGCGCCACAATCGGCGCGAAGCCATTGCGCTTAATATCTTCATCGCGGCAGAGGTCTTCACAAAAAATGTGTTCTCCCCAAAGCTCACGCTCGTTTTCAAAATAGCTGTTAATGAGTATCATAGTTCTAAGATTTTCTCCATTGCCTTACGCACAACTTTGTCATCAATTTCACGGTTGTCAAGCACTAAAAATGCCATGGCTGTTTTCCAACCAGTAAATTCCTGCTGAATCGCCGCCGCTTGTTCTTTGCGGCATGAATATGTTTGAATGAATTGCGCTCTTTCTTTTGCTTTTTCAATACAACGAACAATTTTGGCATAAGCGTCTGTAATTGGTTCGATAAATGGTTTGCATTTTTCAGCAACTTCATAATCAAATTGCGACTCCAGGTGCGAATAGAAACCTTCACTTGTGGTAAATCGCGGCGAACGCATAAACCAATCCAAGACATTGTTAATTGTTTTTAATCCTGTTGCCATGGCATGTAGATCAGCATATCGACCAGCCTTGACTTTCTTGAGAATTTGACTATCAGGAGAGTAAATAACCACTCCTTCTCTGTCCTCCCATTTGATTACATCTGCCACGCAATCATCCAACGATGCGTATTCATAAGTTTCGGGGCGATCCATCAAGAAGATATATTTCGCCATAAAGTCCACCTCTTGCTGACACCAGTATCGCGCCGTAGTGTTCTCCACAATACCAAGTAGAGTCAGCGTAGGCTCTTCGTGTTCACGAAGCACAATGATATTAGTGGGAGAGGTCCACTCCAGCAAAAGAGTTTGTTCGCTTGTGTCTTCAGATAAAAACCAATTAAAAATCTCAGGATATTTCTTTTCAAATAAAGAGATTTCGTAACCGTTCAACAATTGATATGCGTTGATATAATTGCGAACGCGCACAACCATCTCTCCTTTGTATCGCGATACCATCAATAGACTGCCATCAATCTTTCTTCGCGCACAAATTGGCCATTCAGCGTTCCACGGTTCAAATTCCGACTTCTCACCCAAGTTCGTGAATTTGCGATAGCCTTGACTGATTACGAAACCATCAGACTGGCGCACTACGCACGAACGAAAACGAGCGTTTTCTTCTGTCCATTGTACGCCCATGTGTTTTGGGGTAATGAGCCAACACTCGTCACCAGCGATGACGCAATCTTGGTAGTTAAATTCTTCTTTGTTTGGTAGTTTCATATCTTAATTCAATGTTTGTTTTTCTCCCAAATCTTATCAAAATCTTTTTGATCGATCCACCAAAAATGTTCGATTTTTGGATTGTATTTGTTCGTTTCGTTTGTCCAAATGATATAACCTTCTCCATCGAGAATGGTCAGATATGGATAGTCTTTCGGCGGATTTTCCAATGTATATTTTTTGCTATGGCACAATTGACAACCGCTGCCATCATCCCACGACCATTCGCATTTAACAAAAGTCGGCATCGGTGTGTCTTTGTAAAGATGCGATCTTTCTCTTTTGATATAAAGAATGTGCTGCTTATGTTTAGGCAGTTCTTGTTTGGTTGATTTGAATTTGATGTTCATGTTAGTATTTCCACCTCCAAGTTAAATCACAATGATCACTATATGCTGGTGTTTTGTTACACTCGTCATATTTCTTCTTGTCTGCGATACATTCCTCAAGCATGTTATCAAAAGCTGTTTGATCGACATGATCTTTAAACACATCAAAGATTCTCTTTTTGTGATCCACGATTCTGCGACCCATGCATCGAACAACATAAAGAATTTTAGTATTAGTTTCAATTTCTTGTCTTGGCTTGAACTGAATCTCTGTCCACATATCCATCAGTGAAGTGCCGTTAGTATAGTCGTCAACATGAAAGTGGTGATGATCGCGTATCACTTTAGTAACAATGTCTTCATCATCATAGACATTCAAGCACTTTTCAAGAATGCGATTCATTAAATAAGCTTTAAAATACTTTTCATCTCTTGAAAAGATCGTAAACAAGTCGCCTTGCATATTAGAGATAATATCTTTGATCGGTGTCAAGCTTTTTGACATTTCATCATGATAGCGATTAGTAGCATAAAGAAACGCCTCGATCCATTTCCAAATAATCACCATATTTTGGGCGACACTATCGCCACTAATGAGGCTCTCAATGCGAATAGACTCCTTGAGATAATCGTCTTTCAATTCCCAAACAAATTCTCCCCTTTGTTTATTTTTTTCATCCAACAGCTTTTCCATGTGAGCCTCGAAAGCTGTTGAGATTAAATCACAACCTTCCAAACGATCACTGTCTAAAGTGCCGCCTGTAATCCAAAAAGCAGAGTTTCCTGATTGATTCAAAAACGCTGGCCAAAGTTTTCCAGAGTATTTTTTAATATCGCTAGAATCGTAGGTATCTTTAAGATACTTTAATTCTTGTTCGATGTTGTGGATAGCCCACACGATTTTTTTGTATCTTTCTTCGTTTGATAGTCCCATATTGTTATTAGTCGCTGACCGAAAGTAACACGTTTCGCGAGCCTTGTCAACAAAAAAACTGAGCCAGAGTGTTTTATTTCTCTGGCTCAGTGGGATTTTTAATTTGTTTTAATGATTATTTTTGCTTGGCTTTGCCAAAGTTCAAGGCGACCAGATCAATCACTTTATAAACTTTAGACCAGCGGCTTCCAGCTTTTGGTGTCGGAGTCACAGCAGCCACGGCAGAAGCCAAGGTGACAGCACTTGTCACCACTGGAAACCATGGATAAGCTTTAGCGATCTCTACGACGAGGGGAATAATTACTTCTGTCATGTATATTTTTACACTTAAAAATGATTAAATAGGATTTTTTTTCAGCATGACGGTCGCAAATGGAATTCGTTTGCTATATTCAGCATAAGAAATAGGAGTTTCTATAGTGATTCCATCGTCATATCGAAATCCATCGGGATCGAGAATAACAATTTCATCAAGCTCTGCCCATTCTATTGCTGTTTTTTTTGCAAAGGCGAGGTCCCAGCCTTTTCGATACATTGGAGTGCTGATACGACTCGCGATAGTGTCTCCAGTAATGTCGTTTTTTGTAGCCATAAGTGATTTGTGAGGGGGCTTTCGCCCCCTCTTAGGGTTAGTCTAGGTCAACCATTTTCTTCTCACCGAAGAAGAACCAGCGATAACCAAGAGCATTTACGGCATCCGTAATCTCTGCCATGCTAGGGCAATCTGGCGAGAAGCAACTTTGAATTGCGCGGAAAGAAACTTCTTCAACTCCCTGATCTTGCTTACGAGTCAAGTATTGCTGCACTCGACGAATAACTTCGCTGCGATTGCTCACTTCTTCTTGGAAAGATTGATCTTCCAATTCGTTGCCATCATCGTCAGTAGCGGCAGAAGTGATTTCTACTTCTACTTCTGAAACGACAGTGTAAGCACAGCAGCGCAGTTTCTGGCAATCATAATCAGAAGGAACACTAACAACATCTTTTGGATTAATCTTTACGACAACCATTTTGCCGCGAGACCAGCCGCGAGCATAGTCCCACGAACCTGCATGAATACCGAACGAGCAATGGTTATTGCGATCATCGTCAACGCAATTGCGCTGCACTTCAATGTGTTCGCCCACACCATTGTAGATTTGTCCTTTACTGTTTACAGTGCCTTGCAATACTTTAGTTTGCAGATTACCAGAAACAGAATAGAAGTCATCTTGAAGACCACGATACGCCAAGAAACAACCGTCTTCGGTAATAGGAAGTTCTTTATAGGAAAGGAAGTCATACAATTCTCGCACCGAATTATACGATGGATTTTGTTTGAGGTTTTCCCAGAACTTCTCCAGTAGGGTAACTGGCAGATTCTGTTCGATCAAAGAAAACACTTTCTGCGCCAATGGTGCTGGAAGGAGTTCTCCATAATAAGACACTTCTCTGGTGTTATGATTCAATTGAAATCCTTTGGATTGAATGTTGCGGTTTACATCTGCCGCTTCCAGAGCTTTGTTAATCGCTGCCTCTTGTTGATCAGATGGCAAGCGTAGAGCTGCGATAATCGCCGCATATTTCGGGTCTGAACTGGCAAACTTTTGCGGTTTGTTGTTCATGAATAGGACGATTCCTGTTTGATTAATGATATACTTCATAGATTGTTAAGTTGCGTTGCGCTTTTAATGTATTGTTATTTTGATGGTTTGTCAAGGATTATTTTGCCGCTTTGATGAATTTTCTTACGTCTGAACGACTGGCTTGGAAATAGTAGCTTTCCAAAGTCAATTTGGTAAATGTTGCGACGAGTTCGTTTTTATTGTTTTTTAATTCTTCAGTAATCTTCTCCAAAGCGCATACGCGTTTTTCGAGAATTGGGGAGAATGGGTCTTTAGAAATTCTATTACTGAAAGTTTGCTGAGACTTGCTGCTCAAAAGATTTTTGCATTTATGATAGCGTTGGCTCATTTCTGATCTTGCTTGATCGCGCTCCGTCTTGCTCTTTTGCAACTGCTTGATCGTAGCTACGATTGCTGGATCATCATAAGATGCATACCCAAGAGCAATTAAATCCCTTTTTAATAGCACCGACTTAAACGAATAGGTGCTATGAAATCCATTGTCTAGGATGAGGATTTTTTGAACCAAGTCTAATTTGTTTGATTGAAGAGTCTGTGCCAAGAATTGCTTTGCATCATCTTCGGTATGAGTAACACCCCAATATTCATTATGCAATTCGAGAGCAGACCAGCGAAAACTTTTGCTGCCGTAGCCACGACGATACACAGTGTATCGGTTATCGCTAGCAACACCACCGCCTTGTGTGTTTTTGGGATAGATTGTCGAAGCGGCACGAAATACCAAATCAGATGGCGTTGAATATTGTGAGATTGCGGAACAAACATACTCCATGCTTTGCTTTGTGCAATACAGAACAGATTTGTTGTTTGTTTTGCACCAATCTTCGATTCTGCGAACCTGCTCGCCACGGTGATGATAAGAATCAGAAACAAGAAGAACCAATTTACGACCATTGTGTTCAGCCAGAGGATTGCTTGGATTGAGGCTGCCAATTTTCGCCAAAGACAATGCTACTTTCGATGGCACGAACGCATTATTTTTGAATTTAAAATCAGAAGTCTTGTTTAGCTTGTTCACGCACAAATCGGACAGAGTAAGCTCACCCAACGATTCTTTTTGTTGATTAATAAATTCCCCAAGAACCGCTTCACACTTGGCAATGCCATTGGTGAACTTTGCAGTCTCACGGAAAAACTCTCGCGAAATTGGCACTTCAAAAAATCCAACAGGAACATCTATCTGAATAGCTGTTGTTGGCGAACATTGATCTTCAAACCCAAAACCCTTGAAGCTATCTGGCGTATGATACTTTACGCCACCCATCGTAATGGCATAATTGGAATATGAATCGCCAGTCAAACCGCTTTCAAAAGAATAGAATCGAATGCCGTCTTTTTCTAAGATGAGTGTTTTGTTGTTTTGTTGATAGATACCGTTCATCGTGTGACCGCTATCGTCAATCACTTCAATCTTTGCCAGAGTAGCGTAGTCTGCCATCGCTTGAGCGCACACCACAAAAGTGCCAGTGTTGCCGTTGTTGACGCGATCTTCTTTGATGTCGATTTCAACAAGCAAACCACTTTCGTTTGTGGGTTCTTGCGACATTTCAATCACTTGACCGATAGATGCGCCAGATTCGTCACCACCAAGAACGCACGAATAAACCGTCTTCGTGCCGTTGTAGAAAGAAGTGACGTAAAAAACATCTTGATAACAGTGACCTGCTTTTGCGCCTACGCCGAAACCACCGATAGGTTGATCGCTGTTTGATTTTGTGGAGCGGAAGTATTTGCCGAACACGTTGCGAATGCCGTTGTCGTCCAAACCGTTAGCAAAGTCACGAACAAAGAAGCGACCTTCTTTTACGCCAGTTTGAACAGGATTCTCGATGCCGTGTTTCAAGTGTTCATCGACAGCGTTGCTTACCCATTCACGCACAACGGCGAGAATTTTGTCGGTGTAGATATTGTCGCGGAAGATTTGACAAGCTTGTTTCATGCCTTCCAAATCCATATCCATATTGGACACTTGCGAAGATTCAATTCCTTGAGTGAAGATAGGTGATGTGTTGAGTTGCGTTTTCATGTCGGGGGCGATAGTAATCAGAAAAATGGACAATGTCAACAAGTTTTTTGAAAAAATTTTCGCGGCAAGATTTTTGTTGACAAGCTGCTACGAAATGTTACTCTGTGCGCCACATGAAA
>Ga0315904_10002889_pt1 | contig 25966 bp, 17 predicted proteins | sample LakEriMetagenome_6_FD_203529 | JGI IMG/M metagenome (GOLD analysis project Ga0315904, IMG submission 203529) | Freshwater fungal communities from buoy surface, Lake Erie, Ohio, United States - Buoy 12 MA120 | ecosystem: Environmental > Aquatic > Freshwater > Lake | place: USA: Lake Erie, Ohio...
TAAACCTGCGTTATTTGAGAAAGAATTTCTTGAGATCCTGTTATTGACGATGCTGGCGGTTGCATTATCCTGAAACAGACTTACACCATCTGCGGTATTGAACCGGATTGTATTACCCTCCTGGTTATCATTGCTACCGTCATCATTGGAGCCGATGATATTGTTTACCACACTGCCATTGGTGAAATTCCCATTGATAAAGGGTGAATTTCGTAAGTATACACCAGAGCCAGTGTTTCCTAGATTGGCATCTGCCGAGTTGGTTCCTATGAAATTACCCATGATCACATTGCCACTGGCAGGGTTGGGCGCATCACCTGATTGAATAAGGATGCCGTGTTGACCATTAGAAGATATTGTATTGGCCTGAACCGGCGATCCGCCAGTTGGGGTAACACCTATGAAGTTTCCGTTGACTTGGGTCAATAAGATTCCTGATAAGGCATTACCTGCGGCAGTACCCGCATTGGCCATCCCAATGAAGTTCCCAGCAATTATGTTATTAGAACCACCGGATACTATATGGATGCCGTTATTTTTATTTATACTGATAATGTTCCTTTCCAACACATCACTAATCCCGTCTGCATTGGTGCCTATACGATTATTGGAAGCTCCGTTACCTGCATTTAAACCGTCCAGCAAGATACCATCTCCGTTGCCCAAAGTCCATGAACCGCTATTACCATTTCCACTCTGGGTTGTTCCGATATAATTGCCTGCAATAACTACCTGGTCAGCCGAAGCAATATAAATGCCAGCCACTCCACAATTCACAATCCAGTTACCTTCGTTTGCATCCGCATTACCATCACCATCGGTACCAATGAATACCCTTGGAACAACATAGGGGGGGCCTGCAATTTCTCCTTCAACATAAATACCGTGGGTAGTGATTGGTGCAAAGCCAAAGCCACTATTAAGAGGCAAATTGATCTGGCTCATTCCAATGTTGTTTCCCCAAATCTTAACATTACCGCCTGTTCCGCCTAACAACCCCACTGAGATAGCAGTTGACGTACCCAAGATAGCAAGGCCAGAAACAGAAACGTTGCCAGTATTTATGACTAACGCAGTGCTACCGGTTGTCAAAATCGTTACACCAATGTTGCGTGCGTCAATTGGTCCTGGGTTGGTAGATGTCTGGCTATATCCATCGATGTTCAAGGCATCGGTCACTACTATTGGTGTCGACAAGGTAATAAACGTGCTACCCGAAATATTAAATGCAATCACATCAGCACCCGGCGCAGCATTTGCATCCAAAACGGCCTGCCTTAGAGAACCCGGACCAGAATCCGCATTATTGGTTACCGTGAATACTGCTCCAAACACGGTAGAACTGAACAATAGAACTAAAGCAACTAGACTAATCCGGGTAGAAATTTTTCTCATAATTTACTATTGGCGATAATGTAATGGGATAAGCATTTAGCTCATCAAAGGATAACGGATTAGGAAGCTTTTTCGGAAAGGATAACAAATTGGATAAGTAAAGGTAGTGAATAGGCTTCGGATTCAAAAAACTTTTAGGTAGCAAAATCCAATCTTTTCAATCAAGTCTGAGGCAATTATGCCATATTCGGAATGCTCCGAACGGGCAAGATCACCTGCCATTCCATGCAGAAAAACCGCCAGCCTGCAGGCCGTTGCCTGCTCGTAACCTTGGGCCAGCAGCCCCGTGACCATTCCTGTCAACACATCTCCAGTTCCCGCCTTCGCCATGCCTGAATTACCGGTGGGGTTGAAATACCCTTTCTTCCCCGGAGTTGCCACTAAGCTGTACCTTCCCTTAAGTACAATATAGATGCCCAGTTCTGCAGCCATGTCAAGGGCCGCCTGAACCCGCTGGTGATGACGGTCATAACAGCCGAATAATCGTTCAAATTCTTTAATATGAGGCGTAATGATGGTGCCGGGCGGGATCCTGTTTTGCCATCCTTGTTCGGCGATGATGTTCAGAGCGTCTGCGTCCAGCACCAGGGGCACCCTAACAGAACTAAGCAATTGGTCGATCAGGCCACGGGTCGCCGCAGATTTTCCCAGTCCCGGCCCTGCTCCAACAGCCTCGAAGGAATTCAGCCCGGCGGGAAGTTTTTCCAGGGAAAAGTGGTTTTCGTCCGCCAGACATATGGCTTCAGGCACAGCGCCTTGCATCAGGTCAAGCCCAGCCCCTGGGATTTGCGCAACCAGTTTCCCAGCACCGGAACGCAGGCAGGCCCGGGCAGCCAGGATCGCTGCGCCCATCATCCCACGACTTCCGGCCAGCAATAGGGCCCTACCATGACTACCCTTGTGGGAGGATTTTTTCCTCGGACGGATCATCTGGCGTATTTCCCGGATTTCAGTGAGATCAAGAGTAGAATCCTGCGCGTTGTAGAATTGGGACGAGAGCCCAATATCGAGAACCACCCATTCGCCAACATATTCATCATTCTCCGGCATGAAAAAAGCAAGCTTGGGCAATTGAAAACTGAGGGTATAGCGGGCTCGTATAACGGAAGATGAGCCGGCTGGCCGGTCAGCTGGCAGTCCTGTCGGAAGGTCGATCGAGAAAACCGGCAAATTCCAGGTGTTCACTGCGTCAACCAGGGCCTTGTAGGTTCCCTCCAGCGGACGGTCCTGTCCGGTCCCTAACAAGGCATCGATGATACAGACATCTCCTTGCGGGGGCGGCGGAATATCTTCTGTACTGATGATGACTTTATAGTCGATCCCCATGTTCCTGAGGCGGTCGAGGTTGGTTTGGCAATCGTCTGACATTCGGGCAGAGCCTACCTGGTAAACAGAGACCTCATGGCCCTGGTGTTTGAGCAGCCTCGCTATGGCCAAGCCATCGCCACCATTGTTCCCGTTTCCGGCAAATACCCAATAGGCTGATGCCGATATATTTTCCTTTAGGTATTGGAAGCAAGCCTGTGCGGCCCTTTCCATAAGGTCGATGGAAGAAATAGGCTCATGATCGATCGTAAACCGATCCCACTGTCTGATCTGTTCTGTAGAGAAAATTTTCATGCTTATATAAAAATAAGCAATCAGTCATCACTGGGCATACCTTCATATTTGCCGAAGGCCGAATAGATTTTTTTGGCGTCGTATACACGCCTGTTGTATTTATTACCGAGGATGATCACCGTGGCTGAGTCTTCTACCAGCCTGGTAAATACCGTGTTGTTACCGTGCCACCAGCCATTATGGTATACGATCTTTTTATTGTCGGGGTATAGGTAAAGCCTCCAGCCCAATCCGTAATTCTTCACACCTGGCTTCTCAAAACTATAACCCCGATAAGCTGCAGCAAGGGTTTCAGGTTTGAACAGGTCACCCGCGCTCAACGCAATATCCCATTTAAGGAGGTCCCTGGCAGTGCTGTAAATATTTTTATCCCCGTATACCACATCAAGGTAAGTGAAGGCTTCTTTCTGGTTCTTCCAGTTATAGGATGGCAGCACTGTTTTTTCAAGTTCCGGCGAATACACGAAACTGTTCTCCATGCCCAGGGGCTTAAAAAAAGTTTTATTCAGATAATCGCCATACCCCATGCCGCTCGCCTTCTCAATGATCAGGGCGAGGAGAACATAATTGGTATTGCAATACGTGAAACTCCTGTCGGGCCGCCCCACATTCAAATCGCCCTTCTTGTTGATCATGAAATTCAATACATCCTGGTTGGAAACAACCATATGCCTGTCCCATCCATGCTGTTCCATCACATTCACATAATTGGGAAGACCGCTTCGATGATTGAGCAAGGTCTTCACGGTCACACCCGGGTAGTTGAATCCAGTCAGGTAGACCGATGCTTCATGGTCAATATTCAGTTTGCCATCTTCCCATAGCTTCAGCACGGCCATCCCGGTGAACGTCTTTGAAACCGAAGCAAGATGGAATGGCGTATTCATGTCAAGACTGTCCTTCAACCCGAAATCCCTGAAGCCGGCATATTTCTCAAAAACGATCTCGCCATTCTTGGCTACCAGCATGGCGCCATTGAAACCTGACCTTTTCAGGTAGAGATCATAGAATGACTCGGAAACTTTATAGTATTTGTCGAACTCAGCCCTGGGTAGTGCAGATGCGAACCCTGTACCCGCCAGTACTGTGGATTTCTTGGCTTTATCGATGATCCGCTTATCCGAAGTGCCGAAGCATCCGTTGAATACAAGGATGATCAGGACGGAAATGAGAAGGTTTTTCATCTGGTGTACCGGGATAGTTATGATTCACTAAGTTAGAAACTATTAATTTCGCTGCAAATTATTGTAACACATTTTTATGTCTGACGCAAAACCCACCAGTTACCCAAAGGACAAGATCAACATTCTATTCCTTGAGAACATCAGTGATACAGCCGTAAAACAGTTTCGCGACGCAGGCTATACCAATGTTAAAAAACTTGGTGGTGCCCTCAGCGAAGAACAGTTGATCAGTGAGATCAAAAACATACATCTGCTTGGCATCCGCTCTAAAACACAGGTAACACGCCGTATACTTGAACAAGCCAGCAAACTTCAGGCCATAGGTTGTTTTTGCATCGGCGTTAACCAGGTTGACCTGAAAACCGCCACACAAAATGGTGTTGCGGTCTTCAACGCACCCTATAGTAATACAAGGTCCGTGGCAGAGTTGGTGATCGGCGCGTCTATCATGCTGATCAGGCGTATACCTGACAAGAACAGATTCGCCCATGAGGGTCTATGGCAGAAAGATGCCAAAGGCAGTTATGAACTCAGGGGTAAGACACTGGGACTGATCGGCTATGGCAATATAGGAACACAGGTGAGCATACTGGCAGAATCCATGGGAATGCGTGTGAAGTTTTACGATGTTGTCACCAAACTTCCACTAGGAAATGCAGAGGCCTGCAAATCACTTAAAGAACTGGTGAGTACTTCTGACATCATCTCCCTTCATGTTCCGGAAACGCCTCATACTAAGAACCTTATCAATAAGAACCTCTTAAAAAATTTCAAGAAGGGATCCATCCTGCTGAACTATGCAAGAGGTGAAGTAGTTGACATTGATGCCCTTGCAAAAGCGCTGGAATCAGGCCAATTGGGTGGCGCTGCGATCGATGTGTTTCCCTGGGAACCGGAAAAAAACGGGGACAAGTTTGCCACGCCACTACAAGGGCTGCCAAACGTATTGCTCACGCCGCATATTGGAGGGTCCACTGAGGAAGCACAGCAGAACATAGGCGTGGATGTGAGCCATAAATTGTTCAACTATCTTGAAATGGGGATCAGTACGGGCTCTCATTCGATCCCTGAACTGGCACTGCCGCCACAGGAGGGTACCCACCGTATTCTCCATATCCATAAGAATGTGCCCGGGGTTCTGTCTTCCATCAACAACAGCCTGGCCAGCAAGAATATCAATATCCTGGCCCAGTATCTGAAAACGAATGATAACATTGGCTATGTGGTGCTGGACGTGGATAAGAAGATCTCTTCCAACGCGTTCACGCTGTTGAAGGAAGTGAAGGAAACGATTAAAGTACGAATGCTGTATTGATGGTGAATATTGACAAGATCCTGAGGTCGTTCGACCTGGACCCCGCAATATACCATGCGAAGACTTTTGGGAGCGGACTGATACACTCAACCTATTTGGTCACCCTGGCAGATGAACCCCGGTACATTTTGCAGCAGGTAAATCACCATGTTTTCCGTAAGCCGGAAGATATCGCTCATAATCTGCGCATCATTGGTAATTTTTTGAAGGTCAACCAGCCGGACTATACATTCACGAATCCGATAACTGACAAAGAGGGGCAGGACTACGTTATGGATGATGGGAACTATTACAGGCTGTATGCTTTTGTGCCGGGGACACATACCATCGATCTCTGTACTAAACCCGAACAGGCTTATGAAGCAGCCTTCCAGTTTGGGAAATTCACGTCCGTTCTGACCGATTTACGAACCGATATGCTCAGGTACACAATACCCGGTTTCCATGACCTGATCAACCGATATAATCAATTCCTTGAGGCCCTGCAAAAAGGTGATCCCGGCCGGATAGCTTCCACTAAAGAATTGGCACAGCGAATGCTCGACAGGAACAGTATCGTAGATCGCTATCAACATATCCAGAACGATCCCTATTTCAAGAAAAGGGTGACTCACCACGATACCAAGATCAGTAATGTCTTGTTCAACGATTCCCATAAAGGCGTGTGTGTGATAGACCTGGACACGGTGATGCCTGGCTATTTCATCAGTGATCTGGGGGATATGATACGAACCTATGTGTCTCCGGCCAGCGAAGAAGAGCCGGATCTCGAAATGATCATGATCCGTAAGGACTTTGTAAAGGCGATCTTCCAGGGATATAGCGACCAGATGGGCGGTAATCTTTCTGAAAAAGAGAGATCGTCTTTCGTTTATTCAGGGAAATTCATGATTTATATGCAGGCCCTTCGATTTTACACGGATCACCTGAACATGGATGTGTACTATGGCGCAAAATATGAGAACCACAATCTCGTACGCGCCAATAACCAGATCAGGCTGCTAACAGAGTTGGAACTGGTGGAGAAAGAGTTGAACCGCCTTGTCTAGACTAGGGCTTTTTTACTACGGTCACTTTTGTTGTATCTGTGTAGAGTATCGGAACATTATATTGGCCTACCTCCATCTGTATCCCCGGCAGTTTGGTTTTGACCTGGGCCATGACATTGGAATCAACAGCAGTTTGGAAAAGGTAGAGCGCCTTTAATTTTTTCAGTGGCGCAAGCGCGGTCAAACCACTACCTGTCACTTTGGTGCCCCTGAGGTTGAGCGACTGCAAAGATTCCAGTCCTGCGAGCTGGGTGAGTGCGCTGTCGTTGATCGAACTGCCCGCTACGCTCAACCTGCGGAGATTTTTCATGGCTTTGAAATAGCTGATGGTGCCGTTGTTGACCTTGCTGCCTTCAGCTTTGAGTTCCAGCACCTGTTCAGAAATGGCTGCCAGCGCCTTCCAGGTTTGCTCGGATGAATCCGTCAGGTTGATCAGGTTGACCGCTAACAACGAAGAACCGGATGCTACGGGCACCACTACCGCGCCGGCTTTCTTTAACTGGTCCACCATGGCAGCGGGAGCGGGGTCAGCTTCGGGCAATATTTCTGCTGCTACCACCTCCTCATTTTCGCCGGGACCTTCCAGTTTTGCCAGTGTTTTTCTGATAGGCTCATCCTGGGGGATGTCTTTCACCTTTGCCTGGAAATTGGCGCCGTTACGTATCCACCAGTCGATCAGGGCCACCTGGTCCTTGGTCAGTTGTCCCTTTTCCTTAGGTGGCATATGTTCTTCATCATCCGGTGGCAACATGATCCGGGTGAGCATTAATGCATCGTCAGGTGTTTTGGAAATGGCACCGCCATTCTTGCCGCCTTTCCTGATGGCTGATTCTGAATCCAGGCGAAGTTTTCCTTTCTGTTTGTCGGCCCCATGGCAACTCACGCATTTTTGCTGGAGGATCGGATCGATGACCTCTTTATAGGCCAATGCTTCCTGGGCATTGGCGAGGGGCTTAAATGCGCTGGAGGCTGTCCCGGAACCAAAAAGAAATCCGGAACCGTGAGTAAGCGAAGCCCCGTAGTGACCACTGAAGACCAGCAGCAGCATCACGGAAAATGACACATATAAAGGTCTGCGTCCCTCCACTTTTTTGTGCATCAGAAACCAGAAGTACAGGGATAGCAAGGTGAGGGCTATGCCGGAATTCCTGTGCCGGTTCAGGGAATCCGTATCGTAGTCATCCTGCCAGGACAAAAAGAAGCCTGTTGCCACGGATACAATAGCGGCAACAGTGCCCAGCATGAAAATTGGCTTTAGCGCAGGAACGAGTCGCTTATCGCTGCTGAACTCGTTCCACCAAAAGAGGATCAGTCCCAATACGAGAAATCCGATAGGCAGGTGTACGAACAGCGGGTGAAGCCTTCCAATAAAATCCATCAACTATGTCTTTTCTTCCTGAATGATTTGAGGTTGCTATGCGATGATCTCGTTGATCGGTTTTCCGTGAACATCGGTTAGCCTGAATTGCCGGCCCTGGAATTCGTATGTGAGTTTCTCGTGATCAAAGCCCAGTTGCTGGAGGATGGTGGCTTGAATATCGTACACCGATACTTTTCCTTCAACAGCATTATATCCGATCTCATCTGTTTCTCCGTGACTGTAACCTTTCTTGATCCCGCCACCAGCGATCCACATGGAGAAGGCATCTGAGTGATGGTCGCGGCCCGTCCACATGTTCTGCTTGCCGTCGCGATTTTCCTGCATGGGTGTTCTGCCGAATTCGCCGCCCCATACTACGATGGTTTCTTCCAGCAATCCCCTTTGTTTCAGGTCGAGCAGCAGCGCCGTCATGGCTTTATCGACTTCACGGCACTTGTTGATGAGACCAATGTCGAGCGAACCGTCAGGGCCGGTGCCGTGCATATCCCAGCCCCAGTCGAACAACTGCACAAAACGAACCCCTTTCTCCACCAGTTTCCTGGCGAGGAGGGCATTGTTGGCGAAGGCCGTTTTGCCCGGCTTGGTGCCGTACATATCGTGAATGTACTGGGGTTCATCGCTGATGTCCATGACTTCGGGGACGGTGACCTGCATTTTGAAGGCCATCTCATATTGGGAGATGCGAGATAAGGTTTCAGGATCACCGAATTCTTCGTAGCTCGACTGGTTCACTTTATTGATGGCATCGATGGAAGCTTTTTTCAAGTCGCGGTCCATCCCTTTCGGATCGTTGATGAACAGCACGGGATCTCCAGATGACCTGCATTGGATGCCCTGGTATACCGAAGGAAGAAAGCCGCTGCCCCAAACGCTTTTGCCGGCGTCTGGATTTGCGCCACCAGAAGTGAGTACCATAAAACCGGGGAGGTTGCTGTTTTCTGAACCCAGTCCGTAGGTGACCCAGGAGCCCATGGAGGGCCTTCCAAGCCTCGCTGAACCTGTGTGCATGAGGAGCTGCGCAGGGGCATGGTTAAACTGATCCGTATTGACGGCCTTAAGAATGCTCACGTCATCGGCCATGGTTTGGAAGTGCGGCAGGTTGTCAGACAACCAGAGGCCGCTCTTGCCGTATTGGGCGAATTTCGCCTGGGGGCCAAGCAGGGTGGGAACACCGCGAATGAATGCGAATTTTTTTCCTTCAATGAATGAAGGTGGACAATCCTGGCCATGCATTTTCTGGAGCATTGGTTTATAGTCGAACAGCTCCAGTTGGGATGGCGCGCCGGCCATGTGCAGGAAAATGACTGATTTGGCTTTTCCAGCGAAATGCGGGGCTTTGGGAGCAAGGGGATTGTTTACATCGAATGATGCGTTCGCAGCTTTCTTGCTGCCGAACAAGTCGCAACCCTGCAGGAAGGAACCCAGGGCCATCATGCCGATCCCCGTTCTGCATTCTTTAAGAAAATGCCTTCGCGTAGTATACTCAAGTGTACGTTGCCGGGCCTCCTGGAATAATTTATCTGTCTGGTTCATGGGTTAGGATTTGGTGATCACTTCGTCAAGGTTCATGATACTGTGTACGGCAACGATCATGGCGGCCGTCTCAGGATTATTATGTTCATCCTGCATGCCTGTCATTTCGCAGGTCTTGTCGGCGTCTTTTCTGAAACTGGCTAATGCTTCTTGATAAAGAGCGGACAGGGCTTCCAATTTTTGTTTAGACGGGGCCCTGCCAACGGCTCGTTTATAAGCCTCTGCGATCGCCTGGTTTGGATTCTTGAAGTCTTCCATCAATGAAAAGCTGAATTGGCGGGAGATATCAAAATAGGCTTGATCATTCATGAGGGTGAGCGCCTGCAACGGGGTGTTTGTTTTTATGCGGCGCGCTGCGCAAACCTCGCGGGCCACAGCGTCAAAGTTCAGCATGGACGGATAAGGTGAGGTACGTTTCCAGTACACATAAAGTGCCCGGCGATATTTGCTGTTGTCTGCATTGGTCACCCATTTTTCACCGCCGCTATAAGGGGAATCCCAGATTCCCTCGGGTTGCCAGGGCTTTGAAGAAGGACCATACATTTCGTTGTGCAGGGCGCCGCTGACGGCCAGGGCCTGATCGCGCAATTGTTCCGCGCTGAGGCGAACGCGGGGACCTCTGGCGTAGAACTTATTGAACTTGTCTTTCTCCAGGCCTTCCGGGGTCACTTTTGAATCCTGCCGGTAGGTAGCTGACAGGACGATATAGCGAATCAGTTTTTTGACGCTCCACTGCTGCTGATGCATGAACAAATAGCTCATGTGATCCAATAATTCCTGGTGGGTGGGGAAGATGCCCTGGGTGCCCATGTCCTCCAGTGTTTCTGCGATTCCCTGTCCGAAGAGTTGTTCCCAGACGCGGTTCACCATCGTGCGGGAAGTGAGCGGATTATTTTTATCGGTCATCCATTTGGCGAGTCCCAGCCTGTTGCGGGGAGCGCCATTGGGAAGCGGATTCAGTGAAGCGGGAACATCGGGTTCAACAGGTTTTGTTTTAGCCATCCAGTTACCCCTTTCGAAGATGTAGGTGGTACGATGCATGTCCGCCGGGTTCTCAATCATGATGGGCGTTGTAACCGCTTCCCCTGTTGAGATCAGGTGGAAGTAGGTGCTTACTGCACTATCGTAGCCGGGTTTATCCTCACCAGGAAACCTGTTGGTGAAAGTGAGCCAATCGAACGTGATACCAGTTTCGTCTTTCTTCAGGGTTTTGGAAGCGTAAGAGAAGAACAGATCGTGTTTACCATTGGTGTTGGCGATATCCAGTTCATGCAGCATCCAGCCCTTGTCTGCCAGGGGGACGGTGAATGAGGTCAGTAACGGACCCCGGACGCTGTCCGTCCGGATTTCAAGCCGACCATCTGGCACATGGGTGCGATAGCGGAGCAGCAGTCTTGTTCTGCCGGTCAGTTCAACATCACGGAGACGCGCATACGAGAAGTTCCGCATGCCAAGCCATTTGGTGTCGATCAATGCTGCGTTGATCATGGAATCGGCGCGAAGGCTGTTGATGGCGGGCTGTCTTGTTTTCACGAAGTTGATCACTCGCCTGGAGTCTTCCGGTGAAAGACTGGAAGATGCCCATTGATGGAGTTGTATGAATTTGCTGCTGTCATCTTTTTTGTATTCAAAGAGCAGGGGGTATTCACCGAAACTGTCTTCATCACGCGAGTTATTGAAGAAGGCCATGAAATTATAGTACTCTTCATGGCGGAAAGGATCGTAGGGATGACTGTGGCATTGCACACAGGCGAAGGTTGTACCCAGAAGTACTTCCCATGTGGTATTAACGCGATCCAGTACTGCAGCGGTTCTGAATTCCTCGTTATCTGTGCCGCCTTCATCATTATTCATCGTGTTGCGGTGGAAAGCCGTAGCCAGGAGTTGATCGTCTGTCGGGTTTGGCAGGAGGTCTCCGGCGATCTGTTCAGTGAGAAAAGCATCATAAGGTTTGTCGCTGTTGAACGCCTGTATGAGCCAGTCACGGTACCGCCAGATCCTGCGAACGTCGTCCCGTTCATAGCCTTTGGTATCTGCGTAGCGCGCCAGGTCCATCCACATGCCCGTCCATTTCTCGCCGTAGGCGGGGAGGGAGAGGAGCGTGTCCACTAATTTCTCATAAGCGTTGGAGGAGTTATCGGCCAGAAATTTTTCGCCGATCGCAGCAGGTGCCGGCATACCTATGATATCGAGTGCTGCACGACGGAGCAGGGCCGCTTTATCTGCTTCGGGCGATACGTCCAGTTCCTTTTCTTTCAGTTTGTCGAGGATGAAAAAATCGATGTCGTTCTTTACCCAATCGTTCTTGGGGGCAGGCAGTAAGCCGAACAGCCAGCCTTTGGGTTTAGGCACCTGTGGTTTTTTTACGGCTGTGTATGCCCAGTGGTCGCCCCATTTAGCGCCTTGTTTTACCCATTTGGTGAGTATGTTGATCTCTTCTTCGGTGAGCGGGTCTTCCTTGTAGGGCATTCGCTCTTCAGGGTCGTGTATGGTCAGCCTGCGGATCATGTCGGACGCACCGGGGTCTCCGGGAATAATGGCAGGCTTGCCGGATTCGGTTGGGGCCAGTGCCTCTTCGCGGAAAAGGAGGCTGAATCCACCTTTCTTTTTGACGCCGCCATGGCAACTGATACATTTCTTGTTCAGGATGGGTTTAACCTCGGTGTTGTAGTCGATCTCCGGTGCAAATATGAATGAGTACCCTGCAATGCCGATTCCTATCAGCAGCACCGTGATGAAAATCTTGTTCTGAAAAAATCCAGTCATAGTCGTCTTAAATATACGAAATTCAGTTTTGATTCTCCTCCTGCATCTGGTCAATTATGGCCCTCATTTTACGCACTTCCTGTTCGTCGAGGCCGGTCTGTGTAAGGTCTTCTTGCATACCGGCGTTAATGTAATCCATAGCCGTTGGAATGGCGGTGCGTGCCGACGAGTGAAATTCGCGTGCGCCGGTTTTGGAAGCGATCTCCTGCAGGTTGGAAGAGCGTAGTCCGGAGCCAGGCATGATGATGATGCGGTTATCAGCCTGGTCCACCAGCGACTTCAACATATCAGAGCCTTCGCTTACCCCTGGCCTTAAGCCGGAAGTGAGGATGCGTTCGCAGCCGCAGGCGATCACATCTTCCAGTGCCTTAGCGGGATCGTTCACGCGATCGAACGCGCGGTGAAAGGTGACGCCAAGGGGATAGGCAGCATCCACCAGACGCCTGGTCCTTTCCGTATCCACGGAACCATCGGCGTTCAGCAGGCCAAAGACCACACCGTCTGTGCCAATGGCTTTGCAGAGTTCCACATCATTCAACATGATACGGAATTCATCGTCCGAATACAGAAAATCCCCTCCCCTTGGCCTGATGATGGGGTAGAGCAGGAGGGAGGTAAGTTCAAGGGCTCTTTTGATCATGCCCGCCGAGGGAGTGGTGCCGCCTTCGCCGGAGTTATCGCAGAGTTCGATGCGATGGGCTCCGGCTTTTTCAGCAGTGATGACAGCGGCGATGTTGAAAGCAATAACTTCGAGTTGGTACATTATTGATAATAAAATTTACCGGGTATAACGATATCTGTGGTGGCGGTTTTAACGGCATAGGAAAAACCTTTCTGCAGGGCGTAGGCACCATATTCGCCTTTACGGTTCAGGGCCAGGAATCCAACCTGGATACCCTTGGATTTAGCCGGGCTTTTCTTAACGATGCGCATAACGGCTTCTTTGCAGGCGTCTTCCGGTGTATAGCCCTGGCGCATGAGTTCCACCACGAGGTGTGAGCCCACGCACCGGATCACTTCTTCTCCCACACCTGTGGATGTTGCTGCCCCTACTTCGTTGTCAACGAACAGGCCGGCGCCGATGACGGGAGAATCTCCCACGCGCCCGCGCATTTTGAATGCCATACCGCTGGTGCTGCAACCGCCACTGATGTTCCCTTTGGCATCCATGGAAATCAGCCCGATGGTATCGTGGTTATCAGGACCTCCGGGCATTGGCGGCTGCTTTTTATAGAGCTGGTTCTCGATGTTCATGCGCGGTTCGTACCTGGATGTCTTCAGCCATTCTTTCCAGGCTTTTTCGGCCTTGGGGGTGAGGAGTTTGGTCGTTTTAAATCCCTGTTCTATGGCGAACTGCCGTGCGCCATCGCCAATGAGCACTACGTGCGGGGTTTTCTCCATGACCTTACGGGCAAGGGAGATCACATGTACGATATCCTCGCAACCCATGACGGATCCGCAGTTGCTCTCATGGTCCATGATGCAGGCGTCAAGGGTAACATGTCCTTCACGATCGGGTAGTCCGCCGATGCCCACGGTCATATTGTCTTCATCCTCTTCAATGATGTTAATTCCTTTTTCAACCGCGTCCAGCGATGAGCCGCCGGCGGAAAGAACTTTCCAGGATTGCGCGTTGGCCACTTTACCGAAGTCCCAGGTAGAGATTACGATGGGGCCGGCAGGTTGCGCAAATTCGAGGTGATTGATGGCGGAAAACGCCGGAAGGATACCTAAGAAATTTCTTCTATGCATATTTCGTAATTGGTAATGCTTTAGTTATTCGATTCAGCAGGTTCTCTAAAAGGTTCTTAATTTACATACGAATTTCGACAAAATAACAAGTATGGCCAGGAACCGCGAAGTAGAAGAGATCGACAAGAAGGTAAAGATCAATAAAGAGAACTGGAAAGAAGCTTTGACCATGCTGAAATTCCTTCGGCCATACCGGGGGTATTTTGCAGCAGGGCTGGTATTTATAGCACTATCCAGTTTCACCACTTTGTCATTCCCTTATTTACTAAAAAAGCTGATTGACAGCGCCGATGCCATGAGCCGTGGCGAAGTGATGATCAGCCCGAATATGATCGCGGTGGCCATGTTAGGCATCCTGGTGTTGCAGATGGTATTCTCCTTCGGGCGGGTCTATTTCTTTACCTATGCCGGGGAGAATGCGCTCGCGGACCTGCGCCGGGAGGTGTATAATCGGATGATCCAGTTGCCCATGGAGTTCTTCTCCAAGCGTCGGGTTGGGGAACTGTCGAGCCGTCTCAGTGCCGATCTTTCTCAGATCCAGGATGCCATGACGCTGATGCTGGCCGAGGTGCTGAGGGGTTTGTTGACGCTGGTGATCGGGATCGGGTTGATTTTTTATATATCGCCCAAGCTAACGCTGGTCATGATATCAGTGATCCCGGTGATCATTGTGATCGCCGTAGTATTTGGAAAGAAGATCCGAAAATTGTCGAGGGAAGCCCAGGACCAGTTGGCGGATTCAAATATTGTGGTGCAGGAAACCTTGCAGGGCATCAGCAATGTGAAGGCATTCTCCAATGAGTGGTTTGAGATCGGGCGGTACCAGAACAGCCTGAAGAAAGTGGTTGGATTGGCCCTGAGAACCGGTAAGGTTCGAGGCTTGTTTATCTCATTTATGTTGTTTTCCCTGTTCGGTACGATAGTTTTCGTAGTATGGTTTGGCGTAGGGTTGATGCAGGCGGGGGAATTGTCGTTTGGAGATTTGACGGCATTTGTGATCTACACCACTTTTGTGGGTGCCAGCATGGCTGGCTTTGCCGATTTGTACAGCCAGTTGCAGAAGACGATCGGCGCTACGCAGCGGGTGCGGGAGATTATCAGGGAGCCTGTGGAAGATGTGATGACGGTTAGGGTGCCGTTGGAAGATAAATATACATTGAGCGGCCGTGTTTCCTTTGAGGGGATCAGCTTCGCATATCCATCGAGGGCTGACATGCAAGTGTTGAAGGACGTATATATTAAGGCCGAGCCAGGTGAGCAGATCGCACTGGTTGGCCCGAGTGGGGCTGGGAAATCAACCATGGTATCGATGATCCTGCAGTTTTATCATCCTGATTCCGGGCGGATCTTATTTGATGGCATGGAAAGCAGAACGATCCCATTGTCGCAGTTAAGGCAGCAGATGGCCTTTGTACCCCAGGATGTGATGTTGTTTGGAGGAACGATTAGGGAGAACATTGCATATGGAAATCCTGATGCATCGGAGGCAGACATTAAGGAAGCCGCCCGGAAGGCAAATGCGCATGAATTCATAGAGAGTTTCCCTGAGGGTTACCAGACGATCGTTGGTGAGCGCGGCATCAAACTGAGCGGTGGTCAACGCCAGCGGATTGCCATTGCCCGGGCCATTTTAAAAGATCCTGTAATCCTGATCCTTGACGAAGCCACGAGTTCCCTGGATTCAGCTTCAGAGTCCCTGGTTCAGGAAGCCCTTGAGAATCTCATGAAGAACCGCACGTCGTTTGTTATCGCTCACAGGCTGTCTACCGTGCGCAATGCGGATAAGATATATGTGCTTGACAAGGGCCAGATCGTTGAAAGCGGCACCCACCAGGAACTGATGGACAATGAAGAAGGTCTGTACAAGAGCCTGAGCAAGTTGCAGTTTGCCGGCGTGGCTGAAGATTAGAAGCTTTCCATTTATGCGCCTAATAAGTACAATGTCCGATAATTTATATTATGTTAAATACAAAATAGGCGCCTATGATATAGCTGCTATTTGAGCAGAAACGATATAATTGATCAACTGATCCAACTCCAGGCCGGCACGTGAAGCAGCATCTGCAATTTCTTCCCGGTTCACATTCGCCGCAAAGGCTTTATCCTTTAAACGTTTCTTTACCCCTTTCACCTCCATTCCCTGGTAACCCTCGGGTCGCATCAACGAATAGGCGTGCACAAAGCCACTGAGTTCGTCAAAAGCAAACAACATTTTATCCATATCCGTCACTGGCTCAACGCCAAAATGCGCCGGTCCATGCGATGCGATTGCCCTGATGATCTCTGGGTCCACTTTCCGACCCTCCAATTCCTCCACGATCTTCTTGCAGTGCTGGTCCGGCCACTGGTCCCAATCCGCATCATGTAGCAACCCCGCCATCTCCCAACGCCAGGCCTCTGCTTCATCAGCACCCCTTTTTTCAATGGCCCACGACTTCATTAAGTGACCCACCTGGTGCATGTGCAACTTCAAGCGGTCATTCAATACCCAGCTGTTCAATAACGCAAGGGCTTCGTCACGACTGAGTACGTTTCCGGCATTGGCAGGGTCTCCGAAAGAAGATCGGTTTAGGTGTAGGCTCATATATCAATTGGCTAATTAGCTAATTTACTGATAAGCTAATTCTTAAATAAAAAAGGCAGATCTTATTTCAGATCTGCCATTAATGAATTAGCCAATGAGTTAATGAGCCAATTAGCCAATTAAGAAACAATCAGGCAAAGCCTTATTGTTTCTTGTCAGCCTCGTCGTATTTCTTGCCGTAAAAATCAGCTTTGGCCTTATCTTTTTTCTTCTCGTAGGCATACTGCAACAAACTGGCAGCTGACTTATAATTCGACCTGTCGTGCGTTTTCAGCTTCTCCTGGGAGTCATAAGCTGTAAACACTTTCTCCAATGGCGGAATTGATTTCTCAGCAACAGTCACCGCTTCAGCATTCAAGTCGGCCTTCTTCTTCACATCCTCCGGCTTGGTACCCTTCACTGAACGGGCCTCTTCTTCCTTGAACAAAGCCATATTATAATAATGTTTGCCCAATGACAGGTGGATATCGCTGTTCTCAGGCTTCAATGAAGCGGCTTGGGTATACAGTTCCTCGATCTTTTTGCACTGCTCATCATATTTCGCAGGCTTCTTAGCTATGTCTGACACGTGCGTTTCTCCAAACAACTCATTGCCATACTCTACCAACACATCAAAGTTCTTGGGATTGGCACTCACTATCTCATCAAACTTTCTATATAAAGCCGCCTTATCACCCTTATCCCTGACGAAATCCAGTTCCAGCAAAGGCAGGTATTCATCCGTAGGATACAACTCCTTACCAAGCTTGATGTATTTCATCATGTTGGCCTCGTCTTTCTTGTCGTAATAATGCTTAGCAAGATAACGATAGGATGTAGCCTGTTCAGGCGTATTGGCCACACGGGCATCCGCCAGCTTAGAAAACTGTTTCACCGCTTCTTCCTCATTCTTTGCATTCAGAGCCGCCAACGCTGTATAATATGTCAGCGTAGTGTCGAGTTTGTACAGGCCCCAACCCTGGCTGAATATGTATTCACCGGTAACGGCGGTGCTCTTGAATTCTTTTAATGCTTCCTGGTATTTCTCTGCATTATAGAATGCAGCACCATCTTCAAAACCACCAGTATACAAGTTAAACACAGGAGCATACTGGTCCATGGTCATAAACACCTGGGATTGCGCCTTATCTGCCTCTACAGATTTTTTCACCGCTTCCAGAGCCTGCGTCCTGCCATCCGGCACCAACGATTTGGTAGCAGGGTCAGAAGCCAACGCGCTGTACACTTTTGCCTTCAGGTACCAGGCCTCGGCGGTTTCGTCTTTTTTCAATTTCGGATTGGCCAGGGTCAGGTCAATGGATTCTTTGGCTTTTACCCAGTCCTTGGCCGTGATCAACTCCTTGGTCTTCTTAACGGTCTGGGCAAAAATACCCGTAGTGGCGAATGCCATGAATATGGCCAGACAAAAGATACGCTTCATTTGTACTTTTTTATAAATGATTGTTTATGAAGGATTTTGATCCTGTTCGGTTTGATCATCATCTTCCGAGATGACGTCTTCTTCTTCGTCCAGTTTGGTGATGGCTGCGATCTCGTCCCCATCGTTCAATTTGATCAGCTTCACTCCTTGCGTGGCCCGCCCCTGTTCGCTGATGGTGTTGACCGACATCCTGATGGTTACACCGGAGATACAGGTGATCATCAGGTCTTCTTCTGGCTTCACATCCAAAATGCCCACCAATTTACCAGTTTTCTCTGTTACACTGATGGTTTTTACGCCCTTTCCACCCCTGTTGGTAATTCTGTATTCGTCTACCGGAGTCCTCTTTCCAAAGCCTTTCTCCGAGACAACCAAAACTGTCCTGCTGGTATCCGTTCTATCCACACATATCATACCAACTACTTCATCTTCTGCATCATCCACCTCAATACCTGCGACACCAATGGCACCCCTGCCTGTTGGCCTCACCTTGTCTTCAGGGAACCTGATGGCCCTGCCACTCTTCACCGCCATGATCACTTCGCAGTTGCCATCAGTCATCCTGGCTTCCAGCAGTTCATCGCCTTCTACGACAGTAATGGCGTTCACTCCGGTTGCACGGGGTCTGCTAAAGTCTTCCAAATTCGTTTTCTTGATGGTGCCTTTCTTGGTGCAAAGCAGGATATAATGGCTGCTCACAAATTCCTTATCCTCCAAATTCTTCACATCAATGATGGTCCGGATCTTGTCGTCCGGAGGCAACTGGATCAGGTTCTGGATCGCCCTGCCCTTACCTTGCTTCTCACCATCGGGGATCTCATAGACGCGCAGCCAGTAACACCTGCCCTTCTCCGTAAAGAACATCAGGGTATGGTGCGTGCTCGCTACAAACAAGTGTTCTATATAATCCTCCTCGCGTGTTCGCCCGCCAATAGAACCCCGGCCGCCTCTTTTCTGGCTCCTGAATTCAGCAGACGATGTCCGCTTGATATAACCCAGATGCGAAACAGTGATCACTACGTCTTCTTCCTTGATCAGGTCTTCCAAACGCATTTCGCTCTCCAGATACACGATCTCACTACGGCGCTCATCGCCAAACTTATCCTTTACGTCCAACAACTCTTTCTTGATCAGATCAAAACGAAGTCCGGCATCAGCAAGTAAGGCTTTGAGTTCCCCAATAAGCTTCATGATCTCGTTGTATTCTTCCCGGATCTTGTCGCGCTCCATGCCGGTCAAACGCTGCAAACGCAGGTCTAATACCGCGCGAGCCTGTATCTCACTCATACCAAAATTGCTCATCAAACCTTCACGGGCTGCCTCGGGATTCACACTCTCCCTGATGAGCTTGATCACTTCGTCAAGGTGATCCAGGGCAATCAGGTAACCCTCAAGAATATGCGCTTTTTTCTCTGCTTCTTTCAATTCAAAATTCGCCCTGCGAATCACCACCTCGTGCCTGAAATCCACAAACTCGCTGATCAGGTCCTTCAAATTCAGAGTTTTCGGCCTTCCCCGCACCAACGCTACGTTGTTGATGCCATAGGAGGTTTGCATCTCCGTAAACTTGTATAACTGGTTGATGATCACATTTGCAATGGCATCCCTCCGAAGGTCAAGCACGATCCTGGTTCCTTCCTTGTTGGATTCGTTGTTCACATGCACAATACCGTCGATGACCTTGTCAATGATCAGCTGGCCTATGCGCGAGGTCAAAACGTCGCGACTCACCTGGTAAGGCACCTGCGTGATCACGATCTGCTCGCGACCGCTTGGCTTGGTATCCACCTGCAGCTTACCACGTACCACTACCCGGCCACGACCGGTCAGCAGCCCTTGCCTAACCCCTTCCATACCGTAAATAATACCGCCGGTTGGGAAATCCGGGGCCTTTACATAGTGAATCAATTCTTCACAGGTGATCTCACGGTTATCGATAAACGCGATGCAGCCATCGATCACTTCTGACAAATTGTGAGGCAGCATATTAGTAGCCATACCTACGGCAATACCGCTCGAACCGTTCACCAGCAACTGTGGGATCTTGGTGGGAAGCACCGTCGGCTCCTCCAGCGAATCGTCAAAGTTCAACTGAAAATCCACCGTTTCTTTGTCGATATCCTCCAGCATGTACTGGGATACCCGCTGCATGCGGGCCTCTGTGTAACGCATGGCCGCCGGGCCCTCGCCATCCGGTGACCCGAAGTTTCCCTGCTTGTCGATCAGCGTATACCGCATGTTCCATTCCTGGGCCATACGCACCAATGAATCATATACTGCCGTATCTCCATGCGGATGGTACTTACCCAACACCTCACCCACGATACGGGCACATTTACGTGTAGGTTTGTTATAATCCATGCCCATCTCGTTCATCGCATGAAGGATCCGCCTATGTACCGGCTTTAATCCATCCCTTACATCGGGCAATGCCCTTCCCACGATCACACTCATGGAGTAGTCGATGTACGAAGCCTTCATTTGCTCCTCAATATTCACCGGAATGATACGGTCGTTATCCCGGGTTTGCTCAGGCTGATTTAATTCGTCCATGTGTTTCATTTTGCTGTTCCGCCAGCTTGCTTAATAAGGCTGGAAAAGGGGGGCGGAACAGACTTTTTTTAGGTGGGCAAATCTACCTTTTTCAAACGGTAAAACCTGACCATTTTCCTTCATTTTACGCCTTATTTCACATCATGTGTATAACATCTTGAAGTCGCTCTGCATTTTGCGGCATGACGCTTGGAAATTCCCCTGAGAGGCCTCTTTTCAAGCCTTTCCTGACACCAGAATCTTACCTGTGAAATGGAACGGCATCAATACCTGTAGGCCAGTTTAGGCGGGTATTTATTGATCTCCGTCCATCTGCCCCACCATACGGCCGCCCGCTACCACAACCTCCTCCTGGAAACCGGCATTGTGGAAGAAGGCTGGATTTGGTACATCCCGAGTTTGTTTTGCAGAAGAATATACCCTGTTTTTTATAACTATTCCTTCACAGCATGCGGCACGAATTTGATGGTAATTTAGATGCCTGACAATATGAACAATTACCTGCTTCTGCGCGACAACAAACAAACCGGGCCCCATAGCCTGGCGGAAATGCTCGAACTCGGGTTTAAAAAATATGACCTGGTTTGGGTGGAAGGGAAAAGTGCGGCCTGGCGTTACCCGGGGGAACTCGACGAATTCAAAGCTATTTCCCCGCTGGTGGAAGAACAACCGTTTGACCGGCTCTTTAAAAAGCCTGACATGGTAAAGAAAGAAGAGCCTGTTTCAAGAAAAGAACATCCAGTACCTGCAGAGAAAACGACGGCGGCTGTATCATCCCCCAAAATGAGCGAAGAGGTTACTTCGGTTTCTGCGTCCAATGCCCCGGGGCACGACAAATATCTTCCCCACGTGGCAGATAGAAAACAGCCCGATCCGCGGCAAAAATCTTCAAAGGCACAACATAAGTATGTGGCGGTTACTCTTCCTGCCAGCAGTAAACCGAAATCATCAGAAACTAAGGCACCCGCCCCCACTCCGGAAAAAATCAGGGATGTTAGGCTGCCTGATGTCACCCAGGGTGTAGTGCCGGAGAAACCAGTTTACCCGGAACCTGTAAACACTCCGGCAACGGTTAAAAAGGTCAATCATTTGTTGCAGTATTCAGGGCGTGCCGCAGCACTGGTTGCCTTGCTTATGGTAGGCATAATGATCGGTATGGCTGTAAATAACAAGCCCCGCCCCGAGCCTTATGTTGTTCCTTCCGAACCTTCCCGCATCACTGAACTGAAAGAAAAGATCAACGTCCGCGATCAAACAGAAGTTCCTTCCATTCCTGTTGTGGACCAGCAATATCTCCCCCAACAACAAGCTGTTTCGGAAGGTGATCCCGGTGCCCAACCTTCCGGAAAAGCATCTGCCATCACATCAATAACTGTCAGAAAACCGGCCCCAAAAGACAACAGTCGTTCTCCTGCGGCAGATCATGTGCCTGCTCCGGTAACGGCTGACAGCAACGGAAAAAGAATGGCCGCCAAAAGAAGTGAAACGCCAGTCAATACGCCCCCACCGCCTGTTGATATCAGCAATCTGATTGATCTCTCTCTTAATGAATATAAAGTGGGTCTGTTCGGCGGCATTCAAAATATTGAAGTCACCCTCAGGAATCGTTCAGAAATGAAAGTGAAGGAAGTCATCGTCGAATTGCGCTTTGTTCTTTCCAACAATAAATTTCTCACTGAAACCGTTCGATTTGAAAACATCGATCCGGGAGCCAGCCTCTCTGTATCAGCACCGGATTCAGAAAGGGGTATCCGTCTGGAGACGCGCATCATAAAGCTGGTCAATTAATTTCCCGGCTCCCGCATACTTTCTTACATTCACGGCCACTTAACATTCCTATGCACCATATCCTGGTTCTTGGCGCAGGTAAATCTGCCACCACCTTGATCGAATCTTTGCTGCAAGATGCCTACCACCAAAACTGGTACGTGCATGTAGCCGATGTGCAACTGGATGTGGCAGAGAAGAAAATCTCCGGTTACGACAGGGCCGCAGCTTATCGTATTGAGCCCAATGCCCCGGAGCAGCTCAACAAACTGATTTCCATGGCTGATGCTGTGATCTCTATGCTGCCGCCGCCCCTGCACGCTAAGGTGGCTGTAAAATGCCTTGCCCACAGAAAGCATTTCCTGAACGCCTCATACCTTACCCCTGAGTTGTTGGCTTTGGACGCACAGGCAAAGGAAGCAGGACTCACCTTTCTGGTTGAAATGGGACTGGATCCCGGGATCGACCACATGAGTGCGATGGAGATGATCCACGATATACAAGACAGGGGCGGTACCATCACCTCGTTCCGCTCCCATTGCGGCGGACTGATCTCCCCTGAATCTGACGATAATCCCTGGCATTACAAGATCAGCTGGAACCCAAGAAATATAGTCATGGCCGGTAAAGACGGCGCACACTATTTTTCAGGCGGACAGGTCTGCCACATACCATACCATGAACTTTTCAACCCCGATCGGACTGTCCACATTCCAGGCCTGGGTAATTATGCGTGGTACCCTAACAGGGATTCTATTCCCTACATCAATACCTATGGACTTACCACTGTTTCTGATTTTGTAAGAACTACACTCAGGCACCCCGACTTTTCCGCCGGCTGGAGAAAGATCGTGGAGCTCGGTCTTACATCAGAAACCAAAAGCATCAACACAGATACGCTCAGCTTCGATCAGTTCCTGCTGCAATATCTGGGCGATATCGAGGCGCTTGGCCATCCCCTGAAAGAACAGTTTTCATTCCTGTTAACCCATACCCATTCGCCTATGCATATGGGTATGATGGCACCTGCTGACATTCTGCAGGTTTTACTGGAAAATAAACTGGCATTGGGTGACGGGGACCGCGACATGATCGTGATGCTCCACGAACTGGAATACCAATTGCCGGGTTCGGATCAGGTACTTAAGAAAAATGCTTCATTAGTTGTGAAGGGCAAAGATCCTGTCCATACCGCCATGGCAAGAACGGTAGGACTGCCCTTGTCCATTGCTGTAAGGAATATCCTGAATGGCAAGATCCATCGTAAAGGTGTTTTTATTCCCGTATATCCAGATGTCTATCGGATCGTCCTGCGGGACCTTGAACAGAAAGGGATCTCGTTTACAGTAACTGCATAAGCTGCGCCTTCATCTCCCCCATTCCTGAGGTAGCCGGCTGTTCAATGGCTATCAGATTTTGGATATGCGAGACATCAGGCAGGTGTTTGTCAACTAAATAACAGGGCACATCTGAGGGTTTGTAGTGAACCAACCCTGCCGCAGGATACACCATTAAGGATGTTCCCACAACGGCAAAAACATCGGCCGTTGCCGTTATCTCCGCAGCCTTTTCTATCATGGGCACCGCTTCCCCAAACCACACAATATACGGCCGGAGTTGCGAGCCATCGGGCGCTTTATCGCCTATACTGATGTCTCCCCTGATCTCATACACCATATCTGGATTTCTGCTGCTGCGCATTTTAAAGATCTCGCCATGCAGGTGTAACACTTTGGTGCTGCCGGCACGCTCGTGCAGGTCGTCAATGTTCTGGGTAATGATGTGCACGTCGAAATGTTCTTCCAGCGATGCCAGGATTCGATGAGCCTCGTTGGGTTCTGCATCGGCTACGTTCTTTCGGCGGAAATTGTAGAACTCCAGCACCAGGGCCGGATCCCGACTGAATGCCTGGGGTGTGGCCACATCCTCAATATTGTAACCTTCCCATAATCCGTCGCTGTCGCGGAAGGTCTTCAACCCGCTTTCAGCACTTATCCCTGCGCCGGTCAATACCACCAGTTTTTTCATCCTTTCTTCAATTTTACAGACTAACTTGCTCCTAAATTTCTAACTTTTAACCATGAGAATCATTCTTTCGATAGCCTTTCTTTTTATGTTGACCACCGCCAGTGCCCAGCTTTCGGCCGACGATGTCAAGACCTTTACGCTGGGGAACGGTATGAAGATCCTGGTTCTGGAGGACCATTCCATCCCCAATGCGAACATGTACATCTTCTACCGGGTCGGCTCCCGGAATGAACACCCCGGTATTACAGGCCTCTCCCATTTCTTTGAGCATATGATGTTCAACGGGGCGAAGAAATTCGGGCCCAAAATGTTCGACCAGACCATGGAGAAAAATGGCGGTGCCAACAATGCTTATACCACCAATGACCTGACGGTCTACACCAACTGGTTCCCTTCTTCTGCTTTGGAAACCATTTTCGACCTGGAGGCTGATCGCATCTCCAGCCTGACCATCGATCCCAAAATGGTGGAGAGTGAAAGAGGTGTTGTTCTTTCAGAACGAAGTACCGGACTTGAGAATTCTCCCTATCGGCTTTTAATGCAGAGCGTATTTGCTACCGCTTTCCAGGAATCCGCCTACCACTGGCCGGTGATCGGTTATGAGGAGGATATTAAGAACTGGACCAAGGAAGACCTGGAGATGTATTTCAAAACCTATTACGCGCCCAACAATGCCGTTATGGTCATCAGCGGGGATGTATCCGTTGGTCAGGTTAAACAGCTCGCGCAAAAATACCTGGATCCCATTCCCGCACAACCCACACCCAGAAAAGTGCACCTTCAGGAACCCCCGCAAACCGGCGAGAGAAGATTTGTAGTACAGAAAGATATTCCTACTCCCGTAATGGCGGTGGGCTATCATGTGCCTGACGCAAAGCATGCCGACTATTACGCCCTTGACCTCATGCAGCGAATACTGGCTTCAGGAAATTCCTCCAGGCTCAACTCTGTCCTTGTGGATCAGAAGCAGCTGCTCACTTTTGTGCGTACCAGTTTCGGACTAAGCTTCGATCCTTCTCTCCTGATGATCTATGGGCAGCTTACCCAATCCGCCGATCCAAAACAGTTAGAAGATGCCCTGTTTAGCGAGTTGGACAGGCTGGCCAAAGAGGGTGTTACCCCCAACGAACTGGAGAAGGTCAAGAACCAGACGATGATGGAATTTTACAATGAGTTTTCCAACATCAACGGTAAGTCAAATACCATTGGCACATACGAAGTTTATCTCGGTGATTATCGTAAGCTTTACGATGCACCTAAGGAATATGCAAAAGTCACCAATGAGGATGTCAAACGGGTTGCTTCTGAATACCTGAAAAAATCGAACCGAACCGTTGGATACGTACAATCTAAAGTTGACTAAACCTTACACATGAAAAAGTTTATCCTGTATACTTTCTTAATAGCTTTTCTGGCCAGCACCGCTACCGCTCAGAAAACATTCAAGCTGCCTGCTTACCAGAAATTCAAATTGAAGAACGGACTTACCGTTTACCTGATGGAACAACACGAGGTTCCGCTGATCAATGTATCAGTCCTGATCCCGGCTGGTGCGGTCTCTGATGGCAAACAGTATGGTCTGGCGACGATGACAGCAAAGGCCCTGATGCACGGAACCA
>Ga0315904_10002890_pt1 | contig 25962 bp, 24 predicted proteins | sample LakEriMetagenome_6_FD_203529 | JGI IMG/M metagenome (GOLD analysis project Ga0315904, IMG submission 203529) | Freshwater fungal communities from buoy surface, Lake Erie, Ohio, United States - Buoy 12 MA120 | ecosystem: Environmental > Aquatic > Freshwater > Lake | place: USA: Lake Erie, Ohio...
TGCGCATCGGCTACCGTGGCTTTGCACCCCAAGCCCGCCCTGAGGGACTCGAAGCCGCACGGACGGATTTTGCCCATCGCCCACGCACCGATGACGAAGCAGTGAGCATTGCCGCCGCGCAGGAGCTTTTCGAGAAGCATGCCAAGATGCTGGGACGGGGCCGCGCTACGGAGGAGTTCTTCGCCGCGGAGCGTGCCTACTACCTCGCTCGCAACGCTGCCGCACGCTGGCAGTACGCCCGGCAAGAGGCGATTGGAATCGGTTGGGCCAACCACGACCACCACACGTATCGGTGCTCCCGCGCGGCGTTTCCGGCGCTAATCCGGCTCTTTGTGGCCATGGGCTTTGTCTGCCGCGAGCGCTTCTACGCCGGGGCTGAGGCGGGCTGGGGGGCGCAGGTTCTAGAGCACCCTGAGAGCCGCGTGGTGATCTTCGCCGATGTGGATATCGCCCCCGAGGAGCTAGACCTAGACTTCGCCGCTGTCGAGCTGGCTCCCCGGACCACACTCGGCACGATCGGCCTCTGGTGCGCCCTGCACGGCTCGTCTATCGCCAGCGCGGGGATGCACCATATCGAGTGCGAGTTTCTCTGCCAGCGCGTCAAAGACGATGCCAACGCCGCCGGTTTTCCCGTGATGGCTCCCTTCACCGACCTGCCGATGCTCTGGCAAGCCTTCACGGTCGGCGAGCCTTGGCAGGTGTCACAAGAGCGCCTCGCGCCACTCGTGGCCGCCGGGCAGCTCACGAGCGAGCAAGCCGAAAAATTCGCGACCGTCGGGGCGCTGGGCAGCCATCTCGAAATCCTTCAGCGCTGGGAGGGCTTCAAGGGCTTCAATAAAACCGCCGTCAGCAGCATCATCCGCGACACGGACGCGCGACTGGCCCCCTAACCCCCGCACGATCTTGATCGGAAAGAAAAACTATCCGCCGACGCGCTTGACTTTGTAGCCCTGCGTGGTGAGCTCGGTGATGACTTTATCGCGGTGGTCGCCTTGGATCTCGATCACGCCGTCTTTGAGTGTGCCGCCGGTGCCGCAGCGTTTTTTCAGGAGGGTACAAAACGCCATCAGTGCCGTGTCGTCGAGGGGGAGGCCCGTAATGGTGGTCACGCCTGCGCCTTTGCGGCCCTTGGTCTCGCGGCCCACCCGCACAAAGCCATCACCGACCGTGCGCGTTGGGGCGTTTTTGCACTGGCAGGGCGACTCGCTGCACCCCGGGCACAGACGACCTTTTTCGGTGGAGTAGACAAGTCCCACAGGGAAACTATACCACAGCTTAGGCCGCGTCTTTTTCCTGGTGCATTCCCAGGAGTTTTCGCGCCGTATCGTCTCTTAGGTAAGCGGGAAGCTCGGCAGCACTGCCCTCATTAACACTCTCTTCCGAGCGCAAGTAGGCCTGGAACTCATCAAAGAAAGCAATAATTCCTGTCAGGTTATCCACGCGTTCTCGGCCTGCTTCATCGAGAGCGTTGTAGTTGGCATTGGTCTCGTCCACTAAGATGCGGAGGCGGTTTAGCTGCTCATGGAGCCGATCCATCTCCTCTGCGACATTACGGCGGAAGCTCTTCAGCTCCTCGCGGCTGCGGTTGAGGTGCAAGTTGAGAGAGACCATCTTCTGCGCGGCATCACTGACGACTAAGTGCCCCGCATGAGAGAGATCATCGGTGGCGACCGAGATGGCTTCCTGCATCGCCTGGAACCGTCGGCGTGACGTTACCCCAGAAGGTAGCTCTACCAGCACGTCAATGGCCTGCTCTGCCGTGAACGGAACCTGAGCCAAGATTGCCTCGCGATAGACCACGTCATCATTGAGGGAACCATCGGTTCGCAGTGCCGCGTTCAAGTCGGGCGGCGTGAGAGGGTCCATCTCTCTTACAGGCTCAGGCACGCTCTCAGGCTTTGGGGCGAGCACGGGCTCCGGAACAAGCACGGGCTCCGGAACAAGCACGGGTGCTGGAGCGGCCTGCGCCTCAGCATCATCCATGCGGACTTCGATAAAACTGGAGGTGATTGCCTGACGTAGTTTCGCGCCGATTCCCATAGTCGCTTCCTAAAACTTTCTGAGCCCTGCGCCACCGCCCCGTGCCTCACCCGCAACGGGCAGGCCCTTGGGAGCGAACTTAGGACGGTACTCCACACAGCGATACGACAGCGAGGTCTCACGCGGCGTCTCTGCCTCGTCCGCAGTCACCTCTTTGGTAAAGATCGAGCAGCGGCCATTGGCAGCATCGTAGTTCCCACAGTCCACGCAGCGACGGAGCACGGTCCAGCAGATAGAGCAGCGCACAGCCCCTACCAGCTCGATGCGGCCACAGAGCGGGCAGTGGATATAGACCTCACGGAAGCCGTAGTCTTTCTTCTCCAGCGACTGACGTACTTTTCCCGTGAACGACTCGATAGACTTGGTCATCTGGGTGAGCGAGGCCAGGAGATGATTCATCTCCTCCACCGAGATAAACTCAACAATGCGGCTATCGAGCGTATCGGTGAGCTCGTTGAGCTTGCGGTCAATGCCTTTTAGGTGGTCTTTGGCGGTCTGGCTCTTGTAGGGCTTGGCTTTCTCTTCCCCCGCCTTAAACGAGCGGATCATCTGGTCGGCGACGGAGCCGGTGACTCTCAGGAAAATCTCTTTTTTGGTCGGGTACTGCTGGATCGCACGGATGATCTGATCCAGCGCCCCCACTCCCATCTTCTCCGCCTTGATCTTCTCCACGAGGCGAATCTGGGTCTGTGGATCTTTGTTGATGGCGAGCAGAGCGCGGGCGTGTCCTTCGCCGAAGACAGCAATCGCTCCGGGGCGGGTAATCAGCTCGGCTTGAATCACTTCGGGAAGCTCTAGCAGATCGAGCGAGCGGCGCAGGGTCGTGTCCGACACCCCGAGGATTCGTGCAGCCTTCTCGTAGGACATGAACTTGAGCAGGCTCTGGATGGCGCGGGCCTTCTCAATCGCGTTGAGATCCTCGCGCTGGAAGTTCTCCAGAAGCGCATCGGCGGCAGCGTCTTCGTCGCTCATCTCACGGATGACCGCCGGGATGGTCTCCCTCTGGGCAAGCCGACTCGCACGGTAGCGCCGCTCTCCCATGACGATCTCATAGAAGCCTGGGTATTTTTTGTGTGGGCGAACCACGATAGGTTCAAGAACACCTCGCTCTTTGATCGAGGCGGCCAGCTCTTCCAGGGACTCCTGGAAAAATGTCTTACGAGGCTGATCCTCCGCAGCACGTATTTTATCTAGTGGTAAAAACTCAAACGACATCGAAGCAAGGCTCCCAAGGGCTTTTGACCCTCTATGGTCTATATGGTCGGGAACCTGGCAAAAATCCTTAGGCTGATGGCCCGCCTTTTTTGCTAGTGCCGCCGCGTAACCCCAAGAGAGATCATGACATCGGGCGTGTAGCTTGTCGTGCGAAACGGCTTGATATTTTCCGAGAACGAGGCATGCCAGAGAGTGCCTGGCGCAGCTTCGTGCCAGGCTCCAAAGCTCATCTGCGTGCGCCGACCGCTGCCCCCGCGCAGGTCACGGAGAAAGGGGAAGGCGGTGTCTTCTAGCTGGGCCACGAGGGTCGTGCGATTCGTGGTGCGAAACTCGGCGGCAAAGACGCTCCCGGTCAGCCAGCGCGAGCCGCCTGTCAGCTCTCCCACCCGCGTGGTTCCTTGACGCACCCAATTCAGGTTCCCGTGCAGGCTCCAGCGTGGCGCAAGCTGCGTCTGCCCCAGCAGCCCGAGCCCTAGATCCACTGCCCCATTGTCGAGAAACTGCGCACGCCCCTGCACCGGAAGCTTTACGACCGCACGCGCCGCCAGACCGGGCCGTAGTGCCCGCCGTGCGGTTAGCGTGAGGGCACTCAGCGCTGCCGCACTCCCGTTGCGCTCTAAAAGAGGCGCGGGGTTTTTGACGGCAAGGCGTGCCTGTCCACCAGGGAGCGTACTAAAAATCGGGTCGGAGAACGGGACGATATTGTCATGCCAGAACTTAATAAGCGGGTCGAGAAAGCCACCTGAGCGCTGCATCAAGCTCGCCTGCCAGCCCCAGTCGCCCCAAGACGCGCCGTAGCTCTCTCCCAGCCGCAGGTTCTGCACCTCGGAATCATCGTAGATAAAGCGGCTCAGGGTTCCGTGGTAGATCGTGTTGTTGCCAATGTCCAGCCGCAGCCGCTGCTCCCGCTGCCCCACCAGAAGCACCCGCGCCTGCTCAGGCTCCAGAAGAGTTGCCACGCCACTTAGGCTTGTTTGATACTTCACGGGAAGGGGACCGTAGAACGCAGGAGGCTCGGACAAAAGGGGCAACATCGCTAAAAGTATACCTGGCTTGCGACCCGATACAATAGTGTCGTGAAAGTCATCATTGTGGGGGCGGGGCTGGCGGGGCTGACGTGTGCGCGACAGCTCCAGAAATCTGGCGCAGAGGTCGTGGTCTACGAAAAATCCGATGGGATTGGCGGGCGGGTACGCTCCGATCTGGTCGAGGGCTTCACGCTTGACCGAGGCTTTCAGGTCTTTTTCACCGCCTACCCCGCCGCCAAGCGCCAGCTCGACTACGCGGCGCTTGATCTGCGGGCCTTTGAGCCAGGAGCGCTGATTGCCCAGGGGGATCGCCGCCACTTGCTTTCTGACCCAAGCCGCGACCCGGATGCATTGATTCCCTCGCTGCTCACCGGGATCGTGACGACCCAAGACAAGTACCGCACCTGGCGGCTCTCGGGAGAAGTGGGAGCCAAGCCTATCAGCGCACTCTTAGACGGCCCCGATGAGACCACGGAGCGTTTCTTAAAGCGCCGGGGCTTCTCACCGCTCTTTATGGAGAACTTTATCCGCCCATTCTTTGGTGGGATTTTTCTCGATCGTAGCCTGCAAACCTCCGCGCGGGTCTTTCAGTTCTGCTGGAAGATGCTCTCCGAGGGTGAGACCACTCTTCCGGCACGTGGCATGGGCGCCATCGCCGCACAGCTCGCCGAAGGGCTGGATATCCGCCTAGAGTCCCCCGTTGAGAACCTCGCGTCTCTCGATGCCGATGCGATTATCGTCGCCACCGCAGCCCCCGAGGCCGCTCGGCTCACGGGAGCGAAGACGCCCGAGGGCAGCGTGAGCACGACGACGCTCTACTTCGTGGGGAAAGTGCCACTCTGGGCGGGTAGGAAGATTCTCCTCAACGCCAACTGCGACCCCGTTGTCAATCAGGCCGCGCTGCTCACCAACACCGCCCCCGAGTACGCCCCCCGCGGCGAGCACCTGCTCTCCGCGTCGGTGATTGGTATCCCCGACCAAGACGATGACGCTCTCTTTGCCGCCGCCCTCACCGACCTGCGGCGCATGTTCACCGGCGATATCACCGCCCAGTCCGCCCTCGCCACCTACCGACCGCTAGCCATCTACCGGATTCCCTACGCACAGTTTACGCAACCCAAGAACTTCTGGCAGCAGCTTCCGACAAACCAGACCACGCTCCCCAAAACCTACTTTGCGGGTGAGTTCACCGCCGCAAGTAGTATCAACGGGGCGATGCGCTCGGGTGAGAAAGCGGCAGAAGAAATTCTGGCAGGAGCTAGACCCGGCCACGGTGAATCCTAGAGGCTATGGAAGCCCGCGCCCTTAAGATTCACCCCGACGACGACGTGGCCGTATTGCTCTCTCCGGCAATTGCCGCAGGAACACACATTCGTATCGGCACCACGGATTACTTTACCGACCAGGCCATTCCCTCCGGCCATAAGATCGCGTTGCACCCCTTGGCGGCGGGCACGGTGGTCAAGAAATATGGCCAGCCCTTTGCCATGACCACGCAAGCCGTCGCGGCAGGACACTGGCTCCACACCCACAACGCCAAGACCATGCTCGGGGCCAACGAGGCATATGAGTACATCCCCTACTCTCCCTCCCCCCAACCCTCCTCCCAGGGTTGGGAGGAGGGCCGGGGAGGAGGGTTGGGGGGAGGATTCAACGGCTTTCTTCGGGCCGATGGCAAAGTCGGGATTCGCAACGAGCTGTGGGTGCTGTGCACGGTCGGCTGTATCAATAAGATGGCCGAGACGGTCGCCCGCGAAGCGCACGCAAAGCTGGCGGGCAAGAACGGCATTGATGGGGTCTACGCCTTCACCCACCCCTACGGCTGCGCCCAGCTTGGCGGCGACTTGCAGCAGACGCGGCGGCTGATCGCGGCGCTGGCGGCACACCCGAACTGTGCGGGCGTTCTCTTGATGGGCCTCGGCTGCGAGAACAACGCTCTCATGGACCAAGTCGCGGCGTTTCGCGTGGCGGATCGGGCTCGTGTGCGCTACTTCTCCGCTCAGGAAGTCAGCGATGAGATCGGCGAGGGCGTGCGTCTGCTGAGCGAGCTGGCCGAGATTGCCGCAAACGATGTCCGAACGCCCCAGCCGCTCTCCAAGCTCGTTTTAGGCATGAAGTGCGGCGGCTCCGATGGCTTCTCTGGCCTCACGGCAAACCCACTCGTCGGCGTTTTGTCGGATCGCCTGGCGGCAGCGGGTGGCGTGAGCGTCCTCACCGAGGTGCCCGAGATGTTTGGTGCCGAGAAGCTCCTCATGCAGCGCGCCGCCGATGAGCCGACGTTTCACGCCATCGAGCGCATGATCAACGACTTCAAGGACTACTTTAGAAAGTACAACGAGCCGATCTCGGAGAACCCCGCGCCGGGCAACAAAGCAGGCGGGATCACCACACTCGAAGAGAAGTCCCTGGGTTGCATCCAGAAAGGCGGCGCAACGGCTCCGATTCGCTATGTGTTGGGCTACGGTGAGCCGCTGCCTCCGAACAATGGCTCCCCCGAACTCGGGGGCGGGGGGGGCATTGCGCTGGCCTATGGGCCGGGAAGCGATGTGGTTTCTTGCACCACACTTGCGGGAACGGGCGCACAGCTCGTGCTCTTTACCACGGGCCGGGGAACCCCGTTTGGAACGTGCGCCCCGACCTTTAAGATCGCCACAAACTCCGGCCTCGCCACCCGCAAACCCGGCTGGATTGACTTCGACGCGGGCCGCTTGGTGGAAGAGGGCATTCCCCTCGAAGTCCTCGCCGATGAGCTGCTTGCGCTGGTGATCCAAGCGGCGTCGGGCGAGTACCAAACCAAAGCCGAGCGCAATGGCTGCCGCGAGATCGCGCTCTTCAAAGACGGAGTAATCAACTGATGCCGGACTGGCGTGCTGATTTTAAACAATTTCACCAGACCATTCAGGAGAACTACGCCTACTGGCCCTCAGCTCCCTGTAGCTGGGCGAAAATCCCTGCCGCCTACGAAGCCGAGATAGCCACAGTAAAGACACGCGATGACTTCGTACGGCTGCTGGAGCAAGCGATCGCAGAGCTCTGCGATGCCCACGCCTCGCTGGGCACGAACCTAGCCTCGTCCTATCGTCTCGTACCGTCGGGGACGGATATTTGGGTGGAGGCGGGCGATAAAGGCGTTATGCTCACTGACATCCGGACGATGTCGGAGACGGGCCTCAAGCCAGGACTCATGCTGGAGCGTGTGGGAGACAAGCCACTTTCTGAAGCGCTCCTGGCAATCTGGCCGCGCACCGTGCCTCAGAACAACCAAGCCGCGGCAACCTATGTCGCCAATGTGCTGGTCGCCGGTCGCCACGATCAGCCGCGATCTCTCACTTTCTCTGGGCAAACGGTAATGCTCAAAGCAGCTCATGTCGCGCCGCAGCTGCCCGTGGCACGGGTTCTTCCGGACAATATTGGCTATGTCTGCATTCCGAACTCGCTTGGCGAAAACGCAACAATAGCAGGCTTTGATGCGGCGATGGAGAAAGTCCGCGACACCAAGGGCCTTGTGCTGGATCTGCGCCTGACTCCCAGTGGTGGCAACACGACCGTCGCGCGGGCGATCCTGAGCTGGTTTGTGGAGCGTGAGCGCGAGTACCAGCGCCACGACGATCCCTCGGAGGAGCGTGTCTTTGGTATCCGGCGCTTTTGGACCGAGTGGGTCGCGCCTCGTCCGGGCAAGTCCTATAAAAAGCCGGTGTGTGTCTTAGTGAACCGCTGGACAGGGAGCATGGGCGAGGGAATTGCAATTGCCTTGCAGGGAATGCACCGAGCAAAACTTGTCGGTGGCCCTATGGCAGGTCTTCAAGGCGCAATCACCCGCTTCACCCTGGATTCGTCGGGGATTGCCTACTTCTTCCCCACTGAGCGCCTCTTTCGCATTGATGGCACGCCGCGCGAGCGCTGCCTTCCCGATCTTCGTGTCCCGTGCGATCCTCAGGACTCCCCCCTGCACCGCGCGGTGGCACTACTCACCATAGGAAAATAACCATGACAAAGATTCTCGTATTTGGAACCGGCGTGCTGCTGCGCGGCCTGATCGCCGACTGTGCGGAAAAGGCGCAGATGCCCATCACGATGATCAGCTCGACTCCCTCAGGCGATGACCGTGCGCGGGCACTCACGGCCAGCGGTGGGAAGTTCACGCTTCGTGAGCGTGGCCTTGCCAGCGATGGCAGCGTGGTAGATACCGCGCGAGAAGTCGCCATTATCGAGAGTGCGCTCACGGCCAGCGACGATACCCAAGCCGTTTTGGCGACGGCAAGCGATCCTGAGATCAGGCTCGTCATCAGCAATGTCAGCGAGTCGGGGTTCAAGATCACGGAGCCCAAGGAGCTCTCGTTTCCGGGGCGGCTGGCGGCCTGGCTGAAGGCACGTATGGAGGCGGGTGCGCCGGGCGTGACGGTCTTGCCCTCGGAGCTGATCGCAGAAAATGGGAGCAAGCTCCGTGCCATGGTCGCCGAGTGCGACTCTGAGCCCGCGTTTCTGGCGTGGCTGGACAGCGCCTGCGTCTTCTGTGACACGCTGGTGGACCGTATCTGCACCCAAGACGACACCGATCCCCTCGCCGCCATTGTCGAGCCCTACACCTTCTGGGCGATCCAAGGCACACCGACCGGCGCGCTGGGGGAGCTGGCGGCGGCAAATCCCGGCGGGATTATTGTCGCCGAGAGTATCGAGCGCTACCAGCTGCGAAAAGTGCGGCTTCTCAACGGCCTGCATACGTCGATGGCCAGCATTGGCCCGAGCAAGTACGGAGTCGAGACCGTGCGCGAAGCCCTGGAGCACCCCGAGCTTGGCCCGTGGCTGGAGTCGCTGCTCTGGGACGAGATCGTCCCGGCGATCTGTCCCCCGCTGGAGCGCTCCGAGGCCGATGAGTTCGCACGGCTGACACTGCTGCGCATGAAGAACCCGTTTCTGGTGCACAAGCTCTCCATGATCGCCGTCGGTGCCGCCGTCAAGTGGGAAGCCCGTCTCTTACCCACCATGGCCGCCTATGAGGAGCGCTTCGGCACACAACCCGAGAAGCTCACCGCCTGCCGCGAGGCGTTTTTAGCGACGGCTTAGGCTATGCGAGAGCCGATCCTGCTACACAGACAAAGGAGCTTTGACACGTAAGGCGCTGGGGACGACGGTGAAGACAGCGGGAGTCGTGGTTCCTAGATCGCCGTCTTTTTGGAGCTGGAGGGGCTGATGCGACTCCAGAGTGATATGCCTTCCCTGGTAGATCCAGATATTGTCACTGAGAGCCTGTCGGCCTAGAGCGGCATCGGCGAGCTGGGGGAGAAACGCGGCATTTCGGACGGCAGCAGGCAGGGGAGGCGCCGTAAAAAGCGCAATATCAAGCAGGCCATCTTCGAGGCTTGCAGCAGGCAGGAGCTTGAGGTCACCACCGTAAAGAGAGGTATTACTCACCGCAACCAGAAATACCTCGACCTCAGGCAGCGCAATTCCATCAATGGTGACACGCACCCAGGGCGGGGTAAAAGTCGCCAGCGCCCCGACGGCGGCTAAGGCGTAGGCGGTCGCTCCCACCGCGCTCTTCAAGCCTTCGTTGACCTGGCCCACCGTGGCGCTATCCACTCCTCCAGAGCAGACGAGCAGAAATGTCTCGCCGTTGCAGACCCCTAGGTCAATCCGGCGCTCCAGCCCACTCAAGCCCAGATCCACGGCGGCATAGGGATCCAGCAGGGGAACCCCCAGCTCACGGGCCATAACATTGACCGTACCCGTTGGGAGAATCGCAAGAGGGATATCGGTGCCCTGGAGTGCCTGCGCCGCTGCCCGAACCGTCCCATCGCCGCCTGCCACAAAGAGAGTGGTCGCCTCCGAGAGTAGCTCCTGGATGAGAGCGGTGATACTCTCACCCGGACGAAGGCTAACCTCGGTCCAGCGCCCCAGACGCTCCCCCATTCGCCTCCTTGCGGTCTCCAGCCAAGAGTTGCTACTGTTGCCTCCAGAGTTGGGATTGGAAAGGAGAAAAACACTCATATGAGAAAAGATACCACAGGACACGTGCTGGTTCCCTTCTCCTTACTTTCGTGGATAAATCCAGGGCGAGGGAATCTCGGAGTCGGATAAAATAGCCCATGCCGCTTGTCTTTGCCGCGATTGCGCCTCACGGGGGAGAGATTGTCCCCCAGCTCACTGATGATTTAGCGCTGATGGGGAAAACCCGCGCCGCGATGCAGGAGCTGGGCCGCCGCTTCGCCGCGCAAAAAATTGACACGGTGATTGTTCTCACCCCCCACGGAATTGTCGTAGACGGCGCCCTCTCGATTGGGGCGACCCGCCACGCCGCTGGGATCGTCGGCGAGCCCGATGGCAAGCATATCAAGGCCGCGTTTGAGTGCGATCTGGAGCTGGTTCAGATGATCCATGCCGCCTGTGAGCAAGCCAATATCCCGCTGGTGCGACTGGTCGGGGAGGAAGCCAAAGAAAAAGCCGTCTTGCCGCTGGACTGGGGCGTCGTGATCCCGCTCTGGTTCACCGCGCATCCTCTCACCGAGCCGCGCCCCAAGATTGTCGTCGTCGCTCCCAACCGGAGCCTGCCCCGTGAGCATTTAGTGCGCTTTGGTGTGCTGCTCGCCCGGTGCGCCGCCGAAACCGAGAAACGCGTCGCGCTGATCGCTTCATGCGACCAAGGCCACGCCCACGACCCCGATGGCCCCTACGGCTACTCGCCCGCCAGCGGCGAGCACGACGGCCAGATGTGCGCCGCAATTGTCTCCGAAGACTTAGGAGCGCTCCTGGAGTGGGACGAAGAGTTTCTGGAAGAGGCCAAAGTAGACGCATTCTGGCAGACGATAATTTTAGCCGGAGCACTGGGCCACACCCCGCTCACCGGAGAGCTACTCTCCTACGAGGCCCCGACCTACTTTGGAATGGCAGTAGCCAGCTATGAGTGACCGTGAGATTGTCTATGCCTGTCGCTACTACGCGCCGGGCAGCCGCAAGAGCTACTCCCACCTCTACCTGATCCGCCCCGATGGCACTGGACGAAAGCAGCTCACCCAGGCCCGCGCCGATGACACCGAGCCCCAGTGGTCGCCCGATGGCAAGTGGATCGCTTTCTGGCGCGGCACACGCGACCTAATGGCTCTTTCCTTGCGCACGGGAGCAATCAAGCGCCTCTACCAGATGCGGGAGTTCTGGGAGCCCTTTCACTGGCAAGACGATGAGTGGCTACGGCTTGAAGAAAGCGAGAAGCAGCACCTCTTGATCTCCGTCAAGACAGGCCAGAGCAAGCCCGTGCCGCCACTGACTGAGTCCGATCCTATGAAGCTGACTCTAGGTGGGCACTCTCTCGTTCTCATCGACTCAGAGGCAACCGATAACAGTACCCCAAAACTCACGGTAGATGGCAAGCCCTTGCAGCTTCAACCAACCTCGGAGATTCAGCGCTGGCTCCAGCGTACTCACTACTTTCAAGGGTTAACCGCACTCCCTGATGACCTCAAGCAGGTCCTGATCGGCAGAGTTCGCGGAGGTAGTAGCTGGGGACACTGGGTCGAGGCACTGCAAGTTGATATCACAACAGGTAAAACAGTCAAACTTTTAGAGTATGGCACCCTTTGCCTAGCTCCCGACAGTAAGCGCTACGTGACGAGCTACTTTCGTGACTTAGCCCCACTTGGGGATAAGCAGGTCTGGGTTCAATCGCTACGTGTAGGGCGGCTCGACAAACCGGGCAGCCAAGAGATCGTCAAGGGGCTTGCCTTTGTCCAAGGCTGTGATTGGCGGGGAGGAAAACGCATTTGAGTAAGCTATGGTACGCACAACCGGCGACGAAATGGTCGTCGGAGGCGCTTCCGATTGGCAACGGGCGACTGGGCGCGATGCTCTTTGGAGGCGTTTCCCAGGAGCGGATTCAGTTCAACGAGCAGAGCCTCTGGTCGGGGGACAACAACTGGGACGGCGAGTACGAGACGGGTGATCACGGCTTTGGCTCGTACCGGACGTTTGGTGAGGTGCTGCTCAGCTTCGCCTCCGATGAGGCGAGTGATTACCGCCGCGAGCTGGATATTTCCACGGGCGTGCATCGGACGACTTTCACCCAGAACGGCATCGCCTACACCCGCGAGGCGTTTGTCAGCCGCCCAGCGCAGGCGCTGGTACTCCGCTACACCGCCGACAAGCCCGGCGCACTCTCCGGCTCGCTCAAGCTACGCTCGGGCCAGCCCAACACGCCGGTCAGCGCCAGTGCCAGCGGGCTTTTCTGGGATGCGATGATGCCCAACAAGCTGCGCCATGCCTGCGGTCTGCGTGTCAAGAACACCGGCGGCAAGGTCAGCGGCGAGGGCGGCGACACGCTGCGCTTTGAGGACTGTAGCAGCCTGATCGTGACTCTCTGCGCACGGACGGACTATAAGCCCGACTTTCGCGCGGGCTGGCGAGGCGAGGCTCCGGCTCCCGTGGTGGCGCGTGAGCTGGCAGGAGCTTCGGCCAAGCCCTATGCCCAGCTCCTCAAGGCGCATCAAGCCGATCTGGCACGGCTTCTGGAGCGCGTGACCGTTCGCTGGGGACGCACCGACAGCACAACCGCCTCGCTGCCCACCGATGCCCGCCTGAAGCGCTACAGCAAGGCCGAGAGCGATCCTGAGCTGGAGCAAACGATGTTCTTCTACGGGCGCTACCTCCTGGCGAGCTGCTCCCGGCCCGGTGGCCTGCCCGCGAACCTGCAAGGGCTCTGGAACGACAGCAACTCCCCCGCGTGGGCGTCGGACTACCACAACAATATCAATGTCCAGATGAACTACTGGCACGCCGAGACCACGGGCCTCGCCGAGTGCCACGAGCCGCTTTTGGACTTTGTCGCCGCCGCCGTCGAGCCCTGCCGGATCGCCACCAAGCGTGCCTTTGGCGAGAAGACCCGAGGCTGGACCGCACGAACGTCGCAGAGTATCTTTGGCGGCAACGGCTGGGAGTGGAACATCCCCGCCAGCGCCTGGTACGCCCAGCACTTTGTGGAGCACTACGCCTTCACGCAAGACCGAAAGTTCCTAGAGCGCGCCTATCCGATTGTGAAAGAGATCTGTGAGTACTGGGAGGATCACCTCAAGCGCCTGCCAGAGGGGGCTCTGGTCGCGCCTAACGGCTGGTCACCCGAGCACGGGCCGCGCGAGGACGGTGTCATGCACGACCAGCAGCTCATCTGGGACTTATTCGCGGGTTATCTGGAGCTGGCCAAGGCGCTAAATACCGACCCTGACTATCAGAAGAAAGTGGCGACGATGCAGGCCCAGCTCGCGCCCAATAAGATCGGCAAGTGGGGCCAGCTCCAGGAGTGGCAAGCCGATCGTGACGACCCGAAGGACACGCACCGGCATATCTCGCACCTCTTTGCGGCCTATCCCGGCAAGCAGATCAGCCCGACCACCACGCCCGAGCTGGCCAAAGCGGCTATAAAATCGCTAAGAGCCCGTAGCAACGACCCCGACGACGGCTCCGGCAAGCCCTTCACGGTCGAGACCACGATTGGAGATAGCCGCCGCTCGTGGACGTGGCCGTGGCGCTGCGCCTGCTGGGCACGTCTGGGCGAGGCGGAGCGGGCCGGGATCATGGTACGGGGCCTCTTGACCTACAACACGCTCCCCAATCTCTTCTGCGACCATCCCCCGTTCCAGATGGATGGCAACTTCGGCATCTCCGCCGCCATCGCCGAGTGCCTGCTCCAGAGCCACGCGGGTGAGCTTCACCTGCTCCCCGCCCTCCCTAAAGCCTGGGCCACCGAGGGCAGCTTCACCGGCCTGCGCGCCCGCGGCGGCTACCGCGTGGACTGCGCCTGGAAAGACGGTAAAGTAATCTCCCATCGCATCATCGCCGACCGGGCCAAGAGCAAGAAAGCCCCCGTCAAAGTGCGCCTCAACGGAGAGCTACGAAGCGTCGTGCCGGAATAGCTATTTCTTGGGCCAGTCCTTGGGCATCCAGCGGGGGAGGCGAGCAATCTGGCTTCGGGCCGCATCGCTGGTGGGGACACCCCAGGCGGTGAAGAACGGCCCGAGATTTTTATTGATGGCGCGAGAGAACCGGGTCATGAACTGGTCACGCTTCTGCTGATCCGTGGTAGGCAGGGACTCTTGGGGCGCTTTCTCATACTCGGCAAAAACGCGCTTAAACGCCTCCCAGCCAAACGCATCTTTGAGCTGAATAAAGAGGGTCAGCGCCAGAAAGGGGTCGTCCTGCCACTTGGCGTAGGGGGCACCGGCGGCGAGATAGGCTTGCTGGCGCTCGCGCATGATTTTTGGGTCTAGCCCAGGGTGTCCTATTTTGTCACCGTTGAGTTTTTCGGTGCAGTAGAGTGAGAGTAGGTTATTCGTGACCTCACCACAGCCCTCCCAGGTCCACCACTCACGCTGGTGGTTGTGGCCTAGCTCATGATAAAAGCCCCAGTTCGGCTCGCCGCTGCGGCCACGCAGGACGCTCAGGTCCACAAAGCGCCGCGCGATCTCATCGGTGTAGGTCATGATCGGGTAGCCCGAGTGCATGTAGCCCGCGCTGATCTGCTTGTCCACGACGTAGCGCTCAGGGCGGGGGCGGTTCTTGGGGATCTGGTAGAGCTCGGCGGCCAGATCCGAGACCTCGTCCCAGTAGGCCATCAGCACCTCGGGATCGTCGAGGGTGCGCACCACACCGGAGGGCACGGAGAGAATGATATTCTTTCCCTCAAGCTCCGCCCAAGGCCCAGGCGCGCTGCGGATGCTACTGCGCCAGTCCGCCAGCGAGGTCACGCCCCGCACAAAGCGCGGCGCGGCGACAGCCCCAGAGATCGTCACCGTGAGCGTGTCTTTGGCAAAGCCCTCGGGGACATCTATATAGACCGTTCCACCAAACGCGCTGGTGAGCTTGAAGGTCGGCTGGTTGATCGGGCGGCTCAGCGTGATCTCGGGGAAGCGCTCCCATTTTTCTAAGTTCCAGAGGGTGTCCTCATGGCAGCCAATCCGTACGGAGAGGCCCTTTCCTGCCAGCGTGGGGGGCACGGTGACAGTCAGCGGCGCTCCGGGGGCTGCGTAGAGCCCTGTGCCCTGCCAGCCTGGCACGCCGCCGGCGACGGTCACTTTCTGATTTTCAAGACGCGGTGCATCAAAGGCCACGGCTCCCGGAAAGCTCCCCGACGAGATATGCGCAGGCTGACGGGCCGCCGAGCCGCGCCGGATCGCGTTTTGCTCCAGGACAGTCTTGAGACGCGCCACGGGCTGATCCACCCCGATCGGAAAGACGGTGTTTCCGGCAAAGCGCTTGGTAAGCGCGGCCACTTGGGGCAGAAACCGGGGCTCATCGCCCGGCAGCGGCCCAATGGCGCTCGTGAGGGTCTGCCCCACCTGTGCAAGGTCGCTGGCAGACAGGGGCATGGTGTTGTCTGCGTGGCTCTGTAGCGCAGCCAGTGCGGTCTTGGCATGGAGCAGCTCTAGCGGCCCCGAGTCTGCCTTCCAGCCTTTCTCCCCGGTCTTCTCAAAGAACCCATCTGCCCAAGCAATTCCCAGGCGCGTGAGGAGCTTATTGCCACCGTGATCCGCGCTCAGGGTCTTGCCAGGGTGCGTCTGAACCCAGCCCCAGCCCAGGGAGTCCATCATGACCCCGCCGCCGCCGCGCACGAAGATCGTCAGTGCCTGCGCCAGCCGCACACCCGCCTTGTCATCGAGCGCCGTCGCGTTCATCAACACGGCATCAAAGCCTGGCGACTCGATCTGGCTCTGGAGCTGCGCGGTGGTCAGGCGCACCACTTTAAGCCCCGCTTTCTCCAGAATATCTGCCACGTAGGGCCGCTCGACCACTGCCACAGTTGCTGTCGGCATCGCCATTATCCAGCGCACGGCATTGAGCAAAAACTGGGTATTGTCCGGGTTCTTGAGAGCCTCCTCCGCAAGAAAGCCATCGTGGCCAATGGCAACCGCGCGGCCTCGCTCAAAGCGGCTCGCCGCGATCATTGGCAGGCGTCGGCTCTCGCTCCGCCCGGCAACGACCACAAAGGCATTGTCCCCAAACACCGAGAGCGGCCCTGGAATCGCGCCGGGCGCAATCAGCTCCGTGACATTGCTCAGGAGAGCAGCAAGGTCCGCCTGCCGGGAGCGTAGCACAACGGAGGGCGGTGCAACCAAGGCGGGAGGAGGAACAAGCGCGGTATAGAGCGCCGGAAAGACAACAAACGGCATACCCTGACCCTACCATTGTACGAGGTCGCTTGTCAACCTTGCTTCTTCGCTTCTCCCCTCAGGCTGTCCTCAGCGTAAACAATGTGACTTCGGGAGGGCAGTTGAGGCGAACCGGGTAGCCGGTGCAGCCGATTCCCCGGCTAATGTAGAGCTGGGCTTTGTCGTAGGTGCCCCAGCCGTCTATTTGGGCGAAGCCTTCCATGCCGGGGGGATAGTGTGGGGGCAGGCCAGGGACGCGCACCTGGCCGCCGTGGGTGTGGCCAGCGAGGGCGATGCAGGGCCTGGCTGAGACGTAGCGCACGCCCACGGGGTTGTGGGTCAGAAAGAGGAGCGCATCTCCCTCAGGGATGCCTCTGAGGGCCAGCTCCGTGTTGGGAGCTCCCTTGATCGTGTCCTCAATCCCCGAGACCCAGAAGCCAGGGGCCAGCTCCGTGCGGTCGTTGCGGAGCATGGTAACCCCGGCATGTGCGGTCAGAAGCGAGCAGACCCAGCTGGGGTTCTGGTAGTCGTGGTTGCCCAGAACTCCGACAATGCCCAGGCGTGGAGAAAGCGAGGCAAGTCGCTTGGCAAAGGGGAGCGTATCGGCGGCATCCCAGCGGACATAGTCGCCGGTCAGCACCACCAGATCCGGCTTCCAGATCGCCGTCTGACGCACGGCAGCCTCGATCACGGAGTCCGGAGTGAGATTCCCACGGTGCGGGTCGGTGAGCTGCACGACCTTCAGCCCCTCCAGCGCAGGGGGCAGGTTCGGCAGGACAACCTCAAAGGCTCGTGCCTCAATCAAGAACGGCTCCGCCAGCCCTTCGGCCAGAGTCACCGCCGCCACTCCGGCGCAGAGTCGAAAGAAAACCTGACGCGTGGCGGCACGTCGGGTAAGCTTAGGCGAATTACTTTGTTCAGCAAAGTTCATAAAAAGAGATACGCAAGTGCACTGCCAGAACGTTCCCGATAGAGGAAAAGTGGCGGAGATTCAGAAGTCGCGGTATACTCGCACTTCTGTGTGAGGGTTGAAAATACCGCTCTCAAACGATTTTCTGGGAAGACCTAAAGGACAGTACAATGCCCCTACCAAAACGACGACATTCTAGCACGCGTCAGGCCAAGCGCCGGACGCACTACAAGCTCACTCCGCCGAGCCTGACCTTCTGCAAGCGCTGCAATGAAATGGCCCGTAGCCACTACATCTGTGCGAGCTGTGGCTACTACAATGGCCGCCAGTGGCTCACGCCCAAGGCCGAAGCTACGGCGTAGGCACCTTAGACCTCAGTGATCTCAATAGCGCTCGATGCCGTCGGCGGTGATCATGCCCCGGCGCAGATCGTTCGCGGTGCGGTTGACTTTGTCCGCTCCGAACTCGGAGAGGGCGTGCGTGTTTTACTCGTCGGCGATGCACAAATCATCGCCGCAGAGCTCGTCGCCTGTGATGCGGACGGCGATACGCGTCTGCCTATCGTTCATGCTCCTCAAGTCGTCACGATGGAGGAGCACCCGATGGAGGCGATTCGCAAAAAGCCCGAGTCGTCTATCTCAATCTGTGCCAAGCTGGTCAAGAGTGGCGAGGCACAGGCGACCCTCTCGGCAGGCAACACCGGCGCGTGCATGCTGGCCGCTCTGCTCATTATCGAGCGTCTCGCCCGCATCAGCCGCCCTCCTATCGCCTCGCTTCTTCCCACGGAAACCGGTCGTCACTGCCTGCTAGTAGATGCGGGCTCCAACGTAGACTGCCAGCCCTCTCACTTAGCGGACTTCGCGCTCCTTGGCTCACTCTACGCCCAGCATGTCATGGGCATCGAGAACCCCAGCGTTGCCTTACTCTCCAATGGTGAGGAAGATACCAAGGGCAATGAGCTGGTGAAAAAATCCCGTCCGCTGATTCAGGCCCTCCCCGTGAACTTCGTCGGCAATATCGAGAGCAGCCATCTCTTCGAAGGCGGCGTGGATGTGATTGTCGCCGATGGCTTCGAGGGAAATATCTTGCTCAAGGCCGCAGAAGGCATGGGCAAGCTTGCCATTGTTCATGTCCAGCGCACCCTCGCCGAGGCCCAGACCGATGGCGAGCGAGCCATCTTAAAATCGGCGCTCAAAAAACTGATCGCGGCAGGAGACTACGCGGAGTACGGTGGTGCTCCCCTACTTGGTGTCAATGGCCTCTCTCTGATTGCCCATGGCCGCTCTAACGCCCGTGCGATCTTTAGCGGTCTCCGGCTCGCCACACAGGCAGTACGCTCTGGCTATGTAAATGCGGTAAAATCCGCCCTAGAAGGAATACCGATAGAATGAGGACGCTGCGGCGGGCCACGATAGCAGGAATTGGCAAGTACACTCCTGAGCGCATACTAACCAACGACGAGCTCTCTCAGATCGTAGACACCAACGATGAGTGGATTGTCCAGCGCACCGGGATCCGGGAGCGACGTATCGCAGCAGAGAACGAGGCGACCTCGGACATGGCGGTCAAGGCGGCCCAAGAGGCGCTCGATCGCGCGGGAATCACCGCCGCACAGCTCGATGTTATCGTGGTTGCCACTTGTACCCCCGATTTCAATAACTTCCCCGCCACCGCGATGCTGGTTCAGAACGCCCTCGGTGCACCGCAGACCACCGCCTTTGATGTCTCCGTTGCCTGCGCAGGCTTTGCCCACGGCCTTGATGTCGGCGCACAGTTTATCGAGACGGGTCGCGCCAAAAACGTGCTGGTGATCGGGGCTGAGAAGATGTCTAGTGTCGTGAACTGGGAAGACCGCGCCACATGCATTCTCTTTGGCGATGCCGCCGGAGCCGTGCTCTTGCAGCCCAGTGACGATGAGAGCGGCTTGCTAGCCTCAGATCTCGGCGCCGACGGTAGTGGCGCGTGCCTGCTCAACCTCCCTGCCGGGGGAAGCCGCCACCCCATGACCCCCGAGCTTTTAGCGGGCAAAGAGAACACGGCGCACATGGACGGTAAAGCGGTCTTCAAGTTTGGCGTAAAAGTGATGGGCGAGACCGCGCTCAAAGCCCTAGCACGTGCGGGAATGACCGAGAGCGATATTGACATGCTCGTTCCCCACCAGGCCAATATCCGCATCATCCAAGCCGCCGCCGAGCGCATGGGCCTCGTCGAGAGCGATGGCTCCCTCAGCCATAAAGTGGCGGTCAATATTGATCGCTACGGCAATACCAGCGCAGCCTCGGTTCCCCTTGCCCTCTACGAAGCGTGGCAGGAAGGCCGGATTGTCGAAGGCAATATCGTCGTCACTATTGGCTTTGGAGCCGGTCTTGCCTGGGGAGCGAATGTGATTCGCTGGGGTAAATTAGCCCCATGAAAATCGCGTTTGTCTTTCCTGGCCAAGGCGCACAAGCGGTCGGGATGGGCCACGATCTTTTTGAAAGCTCTCCCGCTGCCCGCGCTGCTTTCGAGCAAGTCGATGCCGCCTGCGGAGTGTCCGTCTCGTCACTGTGCTTTGAAGGCCCAGAAGCGGCACTCAAAGAGACGAAGAACACCCAGCCGTGTCTCTTTGCCACCAGCGTCGCCGCACTAGCCGCCTGTCGTGAGGCCGGACTGGAGCCCGCAGCTGTCGCAGGGCACTCGGTGGGCGAGTACGCCGCTCTCGTTGCCGCGGGAGCCTTTGATCTCGCCACGGGTGCCAAGCTGGTTCAACAGCGCGCCCTCGCGATGGCCGAGGCCGCCGCACAGAACCCCGGCTCGATGGCCGCCGTGCTCGGCCTGGACGCGAGTGTGGTGAGAGAAGTTTGTGATTCCTTGAAAAGCTCCCTCAATCTTGGGGGCGGGGGGGGCCCTATCGTGGTGCCTGCCAACGACAACTGTCCGGGCCAAGTCGTGATCTCGGGCGAGGCCGAGGCACTCACGGAAGTCGCGCCGCTGCTGAAGGAGCGTGGCGCAAAGAGAGTTCTGCCGCTGGAAGTCTCGGGGGCGTTCCACTCGCCCTTAATGGAGTCTGCCGCCGAGGCGCTCAAGCCGATTATTGACAGTGTGGCGATCACCGCGCCGAGCCTACCGATTGTCGCCAATGTCACGGCAGAGTACGAGAGCAGCGCCGATGAGATCAAAGCCAATCTTGCCGCGCAAGTGGCAGGGCCGGTGCGCTGGACAGAGACGATCCAAAAGCTCACTGCCGATGGCTACACGCATTTTGTCGAGTGTGGCAGTGGGAAGGTTCTGGCGGGCCTGATCAAGCGCACTGCCCCCGACGCCGTAGTGTTCTCCGTGGGCGACAGCGCCAGCCTAGCCGCCGCCATTGAGGGACTACAGGGACGAAAAGCATGAGTCTAGAAGGAAAGATCGCCATTGTCACCGGCGCGGGCCGGGGCGGGCGCGGGATCGGGCGCGGGATTGCACTGGCACTGGCCCATGCGGGAGCCGATGTGGTCATCACCTCCCGTAGCAATATCGCCGATGCGGAAGCCGTCGCCGAGGCGGTGCGTGAGACGGGGCGTACGGCGCTCGCGATTCCGTGCGATGTGAGCGATGCCGCCTCGGTTGATAGCCTCTTTGCGACCGTGAAAGAGCAGCTCGGGCGGGTAGACATCTTAGTCAATAATGCCGGGATCACCCGCGACACGCTTCTTCTGCGCATGAGCGAGGATGACTGGGATGGCGTGCTGAATGCGAACCTCAAGGGGACGTTTCTGTGCACCCGCGCCGCCGCCAAGATCATGCTCAAGCAAAAATCAGGGCGCATTATCAATATTACTTCGGTCAATGGGCAGGTAGGAAGCCCCGGTCAGGCGAATTATTCCGCGTCGAAAGCGGGTATGATTGGCTTTACCAAGAGCGTGGCGCGCGAGCTGGCCTCACGGAGCATCACCGTGAACGCTGTCGCACCAGGCTTTATTGATACCCAGATGACCGATTTCGTCTCGGGCGACTCGCGAGAGAAGCTTTTAGAGAAAATTCCGCTGGGTCGGTTCGGCACAGCGGAGGACGTGGGCGCAGCAGTGGCGTTTCTGGCGTCGGAGGCCGCGTCGTATATCACCGGGCAGACACTCACTATTGATGGTGGATTGACTGTCTAACCCAAGCTTTTATTGAGGAGCATAAGGAAATGTCTACGTTTGAGCGTGTGAAGAAGGTTGTTGTGGAGCAGCTGGAAGTTGATGAGAAAGAAGTCACTCCGGAAGCTTCTTTTGTGGATGATCTAGGGGCTGACTCTCTAGATGTCGTGGAGCTTGTCATGGGCCTCGAAGAAGAGTTCGATATCGAGATCCCCGATGAGTCCGCCGAGAAGATCACCAATGTCCAGCAGGCAATTGACTACATCGAAGAGAAAACCAAGGGCTAATTTCGCCCTGAGCCGGCGGTATGGGACGAAGGTCCCATGCCGCCGCTTTTTTTTTATGATACAGAATTAAGCTGTGAATAAGCGCATTGTCGTAACAGGAATTGGAGCGGTCACACCGCTGGGCATCGGGAAAGATGCCTACTGGAAAAACCTCACCGCTGGGGTCTGCGGAGTCGGGCCGATCACGCTCTTTGATGCGGAGCGCTTCGATGTCAAGATCGCCGCTGAGGTCAAAGACTTCGACCCGACGGCCTATGTGGATCGCAAAGAAGCCAAGCGCATGGATCGGTTTGTCCAGTTCGCCGTTGCCGCGTCGCTACTGGCGCTGGAAGACGCGGGCCTGAGCGTCACCGATCAAAATGCCGAGCGTGTGGGAGTCGTGATTGGCTCAGGGATTGGCGGACTCCAGACCTTAGAAGACCAAGTGCGCATCTTGGTGGAGAAAGGCCCCAGCCGCGTCTCGCCGTTTCTGGTGCCGATGATGATTGGGAACATGGCCTCCGGGCACGTCTCGATCCTCACGGGCGCCAAAGGCCCGAATTCCTGCACCACGACTGCCTGCGCCTCCAGTGCCCATGCCCTAGGCGATAGCCTGGAGATTCTGCGACGTGGCGCTGCCGACGTGATGATTACGGGCGGAGCCGAGGCGGGTGTCGTGCCGGTCTCGATTGCGGGCTTTGCCAACATGAAGGCCATGGCCTCCAACTTCAACGACAACCCCACCGCGGCATCGCGGCCCTTTGATGCGAATCGCTCAGGCTTTGTGATCGGTGAGGGCGCGGGGATTCTGATCCTCGAAACTCTGGAGCACGCCGAGGCGCGCGGTGCCCCTATCTACGCGGAGCTCGCAGGCTACGGCATGACAGCGGATGCCTACCACATGAGCTCGCCCCCGCCGGATGGCAACGGAGTCGCGCGTGCGCTGAGCTACGCTCTGAAGAACGCCGGGCTTGAGCCCGAGCAAGTCCAGCACGTCAATGCCCACGCGACGTCCACACCACTCGGTGATAAAGCCGAGATCGCCGCGCTACGCTCGGTGTTTGGCGCTCACTTTGACAGCCTCGCGGTCTGTGCCACCAAGTCCATGACCGGGCACTTGCTCGGCGGCGCAGGGGGCATTGAGGCGGCGGCGACCGTGCTCTCTATTGCGGAGGGCCTCGTGCCCCCCACCATCAACTACGACACCCCGGACCCAGACTGCGTGGTAGACTGCGTCCCCGGCGTCGCCCGCAAGATGAACGTGGATGTGGCCGTCTGCAACAACTTTGGCTTCGGCGGCCACAACGCCGTGCTGGTCTTCAAGAAAATCTAGTCCCCTCGATTAGGACGAGGGAACGGGAGTCTCCCCCGTTGGAGGGGGGAGACTGGAGAGCCTTCGGCTACGAAGGGCGTACCGCCCATACCCAATTTTCGGGTTTATGGCCGGAACGGCCTTTGTAGCTTTAGCTCTCCAGCACTGCCGTTTCAATCGGCGGTGCTCCAGCGCCGCTCCTACAATCGGCGGTGCTTACTTTGCCGCTTTGGCAACCGTTATCTCTTTGGTGAACGTTGCGGCATCGTGCTTGCCCGCCATTGCCTTCACCAGCTTACCTGAGGGGCTAAATAAGTAGGTTCGTGGAATCGGCGACGTGGGCGGGGCTTTGGGCTCCAGCCACTTCAAGAACGAGGCGATATCCGTGTTGGCCTTGTTAAAGAACGCATTCGCTGTCGCGTTCTGTGTCGTCAAGAACTTGGCCGACTTGGTCGCCGCGTCTTGCGGCGAGTCGCAGGCAATGGTGATCAGCGTTGCCCCACTGGCCTTTACTGCGGCGACCAGATCGGGAAACTCCTGCTTGCACGGCACGCACCACGATGCCCAGAAGTTCACCACGACAACCTTGCCTTTGTTTTTCGCGACAGCGGCTTTCAAGCCTGCTAAATCAATCGGAGCGGGTCCCGCCATTAAGGTTTTGCCTCCTGTAGTTTCTTGAGCATGGCCAGAGCATTCTCAGCGGCGTTTTGCACCTTGGTGGGTGAGTCCACTGCCACGATCTTACCTTTGGGGTTGATATAGAATGTCACTCGTCTTGCCATGCCATTGGGGTTCTTGATCCCGTAAGCCTCTGCGACCTTGCCTCCCACATCAGAAAGGAGGGTATGTGTCAGGGCATCGCGCTCACAGAACTTTTTCTTGCTTGCTGTATCCTGCGTGGAGAGCGTGTAGGCCAGCGCTCCCAGTTTTGCAAATTCATCCTTACTCGCCGAGTAAGATTTATTCTGAATCGTTCAGCCAGGGGTGCCATCTGAGGGATAGAAAGCGAGCACCACCCATTTCTTGGCCTTCTGCGCCTCTTTGAGAGCAATGAGCTTATCGCTTTGGTCAGGCAGGGTAAAATCAGGCGCTTTCTTACCCACGAGCTCTAGCGCGGGATCAGCAGGCTTCACGGCAGCGGGCGGCTCCTGAGGCGCTGTAGCAGCCTTCACGGGCGGCTCCTGAGCGAGCAAGAGCATCGGAATCAGAAAAAACATTCGTAGGGTTCCTCCAGAGAGTGGTTGGTCGTATTTTACCGTGTCTGGTGGTAGCTCTGCGCGAGCTGACGGAGCTGCTCGCGAAACGCTTCCCGCTGCGCACTATCATCGGGCAAGACGGCATTGCGGCGCTCGACGGCGACATTGGTCTGGGTAACGATCTCCGTGAGAAAGTCAAGATACTCCGGCAGGTCCTGCACATAGCGAGGCAGATAGTGAACACACAGCGTATCCCCGCGAAAGATCACGGGAGGACGGGAGGGGCGGACGGACAGCAGATAGAGGCTCTCAAACTCCGCCGCCCACTCGGTACCAGGGTCTCGGGAGAGGCGTACATAGAAACCGTAGGTGCCGGGGAAGGCATCGCTCACCTCCAGTGTCTCAGGGTCAACCCCTACAATCTGAGCGGTCTGTATTCGATCAGGCATAGCAGCATGATACCCCGTCACAAAAGATACGCTCTGGCATGCTTTGTGCTAAATTCTTTTTTTTCCTCAAAGCGCGTCAAAACCTTAAAATCCGGGTATAATACCGGAGTGTAAGGTGTCTCGTCAGCTTGAGTTGAGGGACCCCTGCTAAAGGTTTTTAATGAGTGAAGTGAGTCCCCTTCTCTACAGGAGCAAAAAATGAATTTTAATAGCCGTGTTTTCCGTATGGCATCCGCCCTCACAATTGTTGGTATCGTAGCCTCGCAGATCCCAAGCCGCTCGATGATAAGTCAAGCGGCTGTCAGTACTACTGCAAATGTCTGTGAGGAGCCTAAGAGTAATAATACCGGGGAGGTTGTGGGATTGGCGGCAGGGGCTTTTGCGGCAGTAACGCTTGCTAGGAACCCGAGCATTATCGGGCTAGCTGGAGCTGATCAGGGCTTGAAGAGCATGACAGCTACCATAGCGAGTAACCCGGATTTGAGTGAGGCCAACAAGATTATCGAAAACTCCGGTCTCGGCCAGAAGTTAAATGAGAGTGATGTAAATGTGGTTCTTCCCACTAACGCAGAAATCACGAAAGAACTTTCTGCATCGGAATTGGAACTTTTGCAAAATCCAGAAGGTGCGTCACAAGCCCAAACTTGGGTGAACGAGCATACAACTGAGAAAAGTATCACCCTTCTTTCTAGTATAACAGTGGTTTTTACTATATCTCTTCCCAACGGTAATGAGATTGAGCTCACTAAGGACAATATCAAGGATATTTTCAAAACCTTAGATGGTACCTTATTTACTTATAACGTCGTCATTAAGTGAATTGACAACGCCTAAACAGTTATGAATAAAAGTCGTGTTTTTCGTATGGTATCTGCGCTTACAATTGTTGGTATTGTGGCGTCGCAGGTTCCGAGCCGTTCGGCGGTCAGTCTGGCGGCGGACGGTTACCCGGAAAGTAACGCACTTCTGCAACAGAGCCTTGTGAATGTTCTGGTGGGTGGTCTTGTTGTCGGCGGGGCTGCATCGGTTATTAAAGGCTCAAGTGGTGGTGGTGTCTTCGGTGGTAGTGGTGGTTCTGGTGGTGGCATCGCTGGAGGCAGTAAGCCCATTTATGACTTGACCAAGTCAAAAGATGAGTTCAGCAGTATTGCCCGCATCATTAGCAATGCAGGTGAGATCGAAATGTATCGCACCGATGAGTTCACTGTCTTCTGGCCGACGAACGATGCCCTGACAACAGCTCTAGGCCAGAGCAAGGTTGACCAGCTTGAGCAAGCAGCCAACAAAAGTGAAGCCATCACTTTTCTAGAAAGAA
>Ga0315904_10002892_pt1 | contig 25954 bp, 26 predicted proteins | sample LakEriMetagenome_6_FD_203529 | JGI IMG/M metagenome (GOLD analysis project Ga0315904, IMG submission 203529) | Freshwater fungal communities from buoy surface, Lake Erie, Ohio, United States - Buoy 12 MA120 | ecosystem: Environmental > Aquatic > Freshwater > Lake | place: USA: Lake Erie, Ohio...
ACCATGGAAGAGGCATTGCCGCGGTGTCGAACAAATCAATTATTTCAGCGGCATGCGGCCCGCTGAAAACTGCGAACCAACACTTGCTATCGGGACTGCGGTGCAACGTGATAGTGTTCTGTGTGGTACTCATAACATCCGTTCCTAATACAGTTGCGGTTAAATCCATGTCTCATCTCCCAGTGCTTGGCAGAGCACCTTGCTCGGCCATGTGGTTACAATACATGCGCTCAGTTGGAGTGTCAAGCTGGAGCCTCCAACTGACGCAAATAGTGATCACTTACGGCTATCTGGTAAATTCCATTAGCGTTTTTTGGGAATGCTCGCGAGTATACAGAACGGCCGGGGAAAACGAGAGGCATGATCCTGACATTGGAATTTTTTGTTTTGACCATTTAGATGCTATTATAGCTGATATGAAGCTAAAGCGTCAAACTACTTTGGGGAATTAACCATGTCAAAACAAGACAAATTGAGATGTTGGAGATGCGGAACTAAAGAGATAAAGCATGAACAAAGCCGAATTGGTGCTACAGGGAAGATGCATTTCAACCTGAGAACACCAAACACTAGGCGCTATACTGTATACCAGATTTACCTATGCGAGGATTGTGCTAGAGATTTCTTGTCTTCAATTAACATAACAATTGACGAAGTAAGCGGGGACTTTGTGCGTGAATTACCGAAAGACAAGCGGTAGGGTTAAAAGCCTAGAGGAGCGTTTTGTTGCCGCTCATAAAATAGCTGAAGGGATTGCAGCGGGGCTCACGTTTAACGATGCCTGTAGGTGCGCAGCAACGGCACCATATACCGTCTACAAGTGGAAGAAAATGGAAGAAGATGGCGAGGCTGGCATGGAAGGGTTTTGGGAGATAATAGCCAACGCCAAACACATGCAACAGATAGAGTTAGTTTCCAGAATAATGGCATCAAGTAGAAAGGATTGGAGAGCGGCCGCGTGGATGCTAGAACGTCGCCACAGTAGCGTGTTTGGGCGCAAAGTTGAGGTTCAGGCGGACCTGCGGCATAGTGTTACACAGATGAGCGAGGAAGATTTAGTTTTGCGGCTGATGGCAATTGAGGACGGAGTAGATATTGAGATCGTTGACGAAAGAGGAGATGCTTTACTCGCAGCTGCTAATTCAACAGGAGTTGATGAGGCGGCAGAAGAGTAAACTGCAATTAGTCTCCCCAACCAGGCAGGACTGGAAAAGCGCGGTAATTCATTCGCTATTCGCGCAGCAAAAAGCTTTCGTTCTTTCTCCGTCTAAAGCAAAAATTGCCCAATGCACACGTCGAGCCGGAAAAACAGAGGCCGCATGTGTTTGCCTGCTTCTCGCAGCGGCGCTTAACCCCAATTCAACGGCTCTATACCTCGCCTTGACGCGCAAGAGCGCCAAGAATTTGCTTTGGCCTAAGCTCAAGAAACTCAAAGCACAGTACAATATTCCGCTAGAATTTAACGAGTCCGACCTTACGGCAATGCTTCCCAACGGCGCAAAGATTATGTTGTACGGTGCCGATCAGGAGAACGTGGTTGAGCGTTTGCGCGGCGATGCCTATTGTATTTGCGTTGTCGACGAAGCGGCATCGTTTGGCGAACACCTAGACTACGTAATTGAGGATGTAATTGAGCCGGCGTTGCTTGATTACAACGGTGCCTTGATCATGGTCGGCTCCCCGGGGCCGACCCTTACAGGGCCGTTTTATCGGGCCTGTATCGATCCGGGTGAGCATTGGGAACTGCACAAATGGAGCGTTCTCGACAACACGTACCTCCCTCACGCGCGGGAATGGATAATTGAGCTCAAAAACCGGCGGCGGTGGACGGACGACAACCCAACCTATCTCCGAGAGTACTGCAATGTGTGGACAGAAGATCCCGATGCGTTGATTTACAAGTTCGTGCCGGGCCGAGACTACACTGACGAACTGCCAGGGGCCTGTGAGTGGCACCACGTGTTGGGTGTCGACCTGGGTTACAGCGACAGCGCTGCATGGACTGTAGTCGCGTGGTCCGAGGATTGCCCGTCGGGATACGCAGTGCACACGGAAAAGCACGCTGGTTGGATTCCCTCCCAGTGGGCGGGTTTGACTCTCGCTTTACAATCGCGCTGGAAAACAGACGACACTGTGATCGATTGCGGGGGGCTCGGCAAGGCAATCGTGGAAGAGTTTAGGCAACGGTGGGGTATTCCCTGTGAGGCCGCCGAAAAGAGCGAAAAGATGGCCTTTATAGAGCTGGTTAATGGAGACTTTAGAGAGGAACGCTTCAAGCTTTTGCGGCAATGTGAGCCGTTGGGTGCGCAATATAGGGCGTTGTGCAAAGACAAGTCTGGCAACAAGGAACATCCAGACATGCCGAATGACCTATGTGACTCGGCATTGTATGCGTACCGTAAGGCACGGCACTACTTTTATCGCGAGAAGGATATAGAGCCAATGTACGGAAGCGCAGAATATTGGAAGAAAACAGAGAGGGAAATGATAGAAAAAATCGAGCGTAGCATGAGGCAAGATAATTCTAATTGGCTAGAAAGGGCGTTAGCATGATTCATGTTTTGGATAATGTGGCAGAGAGTTTGATGGTATTGGCTAAAAAGCACAATGTCAGTAGCCTGAAATATAAGACAGCCGATATTGAAGTCGAGTTGGTAATGGATAGGGATGTTATCTATAATCCTATGGATGGATCACCTTTTTCTAGTGATGGAAATAAGGGGCCGATGTCTATATCAGAGCAAGAATTGTACGAAAAAGAGCGTCAAAAATACGAAGCTGATTTACTGGGAGAAACGCCATGACTTTGCAATATGAAGGCACTAATTGGTGGAAGCTGCAAGGTGATGCATCGGCAAAAGCAATGCAGGGAATGGCTAGCGCTTTGAAGATGGCAACGGCTCCAATTAACCGAGACAATGCGTTGTTTATGCGCATGTATGTGAACACATCTACGACCGATATTAGCATCCAGTCTTTCTACCTTCGCTCGCTTGCCAGCGCTGGTTTTTCGGCGGGAAAAAACGGACGGATTAGCTGGAATATCGTCAAGGCTGCTGTGGATACTCTTACAAGCAAGATAGGCAAAGACAACATTAGGCCGTCGTTTTTGACTAACGGGGCTTGGGTAGATCAAGAAACCCGCGCTGACTTGATGTCAGATTGGCTTTACGGCGCTTTCAAAAGCTCGGGACTGTACAAGGAGAAGCGCAAGATATTCAAAGATGGAGCTGTTTTTGGTACAGGAATCGGGCACGTTTGGAGCGAGCAAAAAAAGGACGGCAGCTACAAAATGTGTTTTGAGCGAGTGCTGCCGGATGAGATCATGCTTGACCCTTACGACAGCTATTACGGTATGCCGCGAACGATGTACCGAGTCAAAAACGTATCGAAGGATTACCTAGCAGGGAAAGGGATACCGCAGAGCATTATTGCCGGTCTGGAGACTCGCCAAGGGTACGTTTCCGGGTGCAAAACGCAGGTTGTGGAGGTTGTGGAGGGCATCCATTTGCCGACAGTTGTCGACGACGGCAGGCACGTTATCCAATCCAACGGGAAAATGATTTTTGAAGAGGAGTGGAAACGCGAGCGGTTTCCTTATGTGGCCTGGCGATATCAAGAGAATTTGCTTGGTTTTTGGGGAATTGGCGTAGCCGAAGATTTGGCCGGTGACCAGATTGAGATCAATCGTCTTGTCAATTTCATCAAGGATTGCATGATAAGAGTCTCCAATCCCAGGATATTTCTTAATACCATGTCAAGGGTTGACGTTAATCATTTGACCAATGCTATTGGTGGAATTGTGCCGTACTCAGGACCCACTCCCCCAAGAATCGAGCCAGGGATAGCCGTGAACGGTGACGTGTTCGCACAGTTAGATCGTCTGTGGGCTCGTGGTTTCGAGAAGATCGGGCTTAGCCAGCAAGCAGCGGGAGGTACCAATCCTCTGGCATCGACGGCAAGCGGCGCGGCGCTTCGCGAGGTAACCGCAATTGAGAGCGAGAGACTGGCAGATACGCAGGCGGCCTGGGAACAGTGGCATTGTGATGCCGGGCAGGTTTTTATTGACGAAGCGGAAGATCTGCTAGCGCAAGGGCACGACATCGTAGTGTCATCTGATTCAATGGATCGGGGCCTATTTCCGGTCAAATATTCCGACGTAAAACTACCGACCGATGACTTTTTGATTCAATGTTTTCCTCGCAGCGCTTTTCCGAAAACTCCCGGCGCGAGGCTAGCCTATGTGGACGAGATGGTACAAAAAGGCTACATGACCGTTGAAGAGGGCAAGGAGCTGCTAAACTTTCCCGACCTCAAAAAGTCAAATATGCTTAGCCAGAGGCACAATATTCGCAAAATTCTTGAAAAGGTTTGCACGCAGAAGCTTAAGGAAAAGCAAGACGTGCTTTATATCGCTCCTGAGCCGTACATGGATTTGGCCTTGGCGCAAAGGATTGGGCAAGACTATTATGTGGCGCTTCTAGCAGAATTACCAGAGGAAACTAACGCACAAAGGCAAGATAAGTCGGTGCGGCTCGACCTCGTGCGTCGCTGGGTTGACGATTGCGTCAAACTTCAACAACCGCCACCGGCTGAAATGACCCCCGAAGCGGCTATGCCAATCGGCGCTGAAATGTTGCCACAGGGCGAGGGTATGGGTGACGGTATGCCGATGGAGGCAGATGTTGGACAAGGTATAGATATGGCTGCAATGGAGCAACCAGCGTAAAAAACTTTATGATGAGGTATTGCAAATGGTTTTGGAAAATGGTACGGTAGATCCATCAAACAGTGATTTTAGTCGTCAGTTAGACCCGGCCGAGTTTGGGCTAGGTCAACAGAATAGGCAAAGTAACGCGCCTAATAACGGCTATAGCAACGCTAACGATTGGTGGCGCTCTCAGGGTAACCAGTCGGCACAGCCACAGAATACACAGCAAAACATGCAGAATAGTAACAGGGCTAACACGGAAGTTGATCCGGATTATGCTGCATTTAGGCGCATGAAAGAGTCAAAAGACTTTCGAGGTGCGCTACAGTTGCTAGGTATTCCAGCCTCTGAAGCTATGGCAAATTTGCCATCATTAGCGGCTGACGATCATGTGGCTTCGCTCCAAAATGAGCTAAAGGAATTGAAGACAAAACTTCAATCCAATGCCGAGTGGATAAAGTCGCAAGAAGAACGTTCGGAAGAAACGGCGCGACAGCAAAAAATATCCGAGGGCAAAAGCAAGTTAGCGGAGATGGTGAATAGACCCGAATTTATGCTGATGAATAAGCTTGGAATGCAGGAAACACTTTGGGATGCCTGTAGTCAGTTTGTAAAGGATAACAAACGAGGGCCATCCGAAAAAGAAGTTTTGAGCATGGCTATATCGATCGAAAATAGCCTGAGAAACCAAGCCAAAGATGTTCGATCATGGGAGATTCCGGGTGATGCGTTAGACCCGGAATTATTCTTTCAGGCTGGTGCCAGTAACAAACCACCGGCTAATGTGCAAGGTGATAGGCAACAACAGACGCAGCAGCAGCAACAGAGGCCGACTATCACAAATTCGGCCAATTCTAGCGCCACTCCCGATACCGGCATGTCTTGGGAAGACAGGAGAAGGAGGGCAATAGAAGCGGCCAGACGCTTAAGGAATTGAGAGAATGACGCTAGATATTACCCGCGCAAGTGCAATGCTCAAGGAAATGTACCCACAGGACGTTATCTATGATTTGACCTATCAGAATCGACCTTTCTTTGCCATGCTAAAGAAAGACGAGAATTTTGTTGGTGAAGTACGCAAAAGAAGCGTAAAACACACCAACCCACAGAACCGAAGTACCAACTTTAGCGTTGCTAAGGGTGGTTCTAGCTACGGTCGCCGAGTGGCATTTTTGACCACTCGTTCTTCTAACTACTCGTTTGCATCTGTTACAAACGAGACTATCCTTGCTACAAAAGACAATGACGGAGCATTTGCAGACGCGCTAAAAGACGAAATGCAGGGCGCTTTTGACAGCCTAGCAAACTCTCTTGGGTTTGCCGTTTGTTCGGATGGCTCCTATGCGATCGGTCGACGTGCATCGGTTTCTGGTTCCGATGTTACTCTCACAGAACCAAACGACATCGTAAATTTTGAGGTAGGGCAGGAACTCGAAGGCTACAACGACACAAGCGGCACAACTGTCAGAACGGGATATATCACTGTTACAGCAGTAGATCGCGAAGCTGGAACATTCACTTTCAGCGGCTCGATTACTGGTTTCGTAGACAACGATTACCTGTTCCCACGCGGCGACAAAGGTGCCGGGTTGAAGGGTGCACAGGCTTGGATTCCTATTGGTACAAGTGCTCGCGTAACAGCGCTTGGCGCATCGTTTTTTGGCGTTACCCGTAACGTCGACGAGACTCGCCTTGGTGGGTGGTTCAAGGACTATTCGGCGCTCCCGATCGAAGAGGGATTGACCGCAGGTATGGCGATTCTTGGCCGTGAAGGCGGGATGCCGAGCCATATTTTTCTGAACCCTTTGAAGTTCAATGATCTGGCGAACTCGCTCGGATCGAAAGTCGTTATCATAAACGAGCGAATTGGAAACGTCGGATTCCAGGGCCTGCAAATTACTGGCCAAAATGGCATTTGCAAGGTGTATTCTGATCGATGGATTCCATATGACTATGCATTCATATTCCAGATGGATACCTGGGAACTCGCTTCCCTTGGGCCAGCAATTCGCATCTTTGATGCCGACGGTCTGCGAGTTCTTCGCTCGCAAACTATCGACGGTGTCGACATTCAGCTTTGCTCTTACGCTCAGCTTGAGTGTTCAATGCCCGGCATGAACATGATTGCAAAGATTTCCTAACTGTGATTGGGCGGGTAATTAACCCGCCTATTAAATATGGAGAAAAACCATGTATAACAAGATTTCGCGTAACGTCGTTTTAGCGCATCTAACGTTTAACTGTATTATTACTGTTGGTGCTACAGGTGCGGTTACTTCCTATATTGGTGATGAAATAACTTCAGTAACGAAGAAAACTGATAATGGAGAGTACGAATTTCTTTTGAACAGTTTGGGTGATTTTAGCTACGTGCGATTGCTTAACGTTCATGCATCGCTCGGTGGTTCAACTCTTGAAGTTCTTTTTGCACATATTCAAAGCGATACTCTTGCTTCCGATCGCAAACTAATTGTGCAAATGTTGAACACATCGGCAGCGGTCACTAACGTGACGTCAGGCAACACATTGCATCTAACTTTTGAAGTTGAGTGCTCGAAGATTTAAGTTTGAGCACTAGGGAGATATCAACATGGCTAATAGATATTTCAAGCCTTTTATGGGCAGTTTTGACAAAGGCGTGGTGATGATCCACGCCAAGGTGGCGATTGGCGGAACCGGTGCACCGACATTGTCCGTGCAGGATTCGTTCGGAGTTGCTTCTATTTCGCGGACCGGCGCCGGCGCTTATACGCTAACGCTCAACGACAAGTATCAAGCGCTATTGGGTGCTAACGTGACTGTGGTGGGCGCTACGGGTGAGGGCCTGATACCGCAGGTAACCGCTGATACCGTCGCAACGACCAAAACCGTTGGGCTTGTGTTTATCGCTCACGGTGGCTCAGCAGCTGACCCAACATCGGGTGATGTTCTTCACGTTCAAATTTGGCTCAGGAACAGCGCACAGTAAGGGGCTTTTCCATGCTAATGATGATGAACAAAAACGGCAAAAAAGGTTCAGCAGATGGCGAGCTCATGCTTTCTATTCATCTGATGAACGGTGCAACTGAGCAACGGTCTATCAGTGAAGGTGAAGGTCAGCGCATGGTTTCCGATGGGAGGCAGCGTTGTTGCGAAAACATGATAGCAGCATTCAACTCGAAAGACCCGCGAAGATTGGCGGCAGCGCTTGATGAATTCATGTCGTTGCGTGACGAAGAGTCGGAGATGTCGGAAAAATGGGAGGATTAAATGGGCTTCCTGCGGAACATTTCCGATTTGATTACCGAGGTTCGGCAGACTGCGGATATGGAAAACACGCAGTTTGTTACCGATACGGAAATAGTCAAATGGCTAAATAATGCCTACCGGCGCATGTATAATCTCCTCATTGAAGCGTATGAGAATTACAAGGTATCTCCAAAAGATTTGACTACAGTAGCTAACCAAACTCAGTACACACTTGAGACTGATTTTTTGAAGCTTCTGAAGGTATTTTTTGTTGCCAGCGACGGCAGAGAGGTGCCGTTGATTCGCATTCCAATGCAGGAAATGGGCCGGTACTCACGAGTCGACAATCGACCTAGGGTGTATTGCCTGTTGGGCGACAAGCTTTACCTGTGGCCGGTTTCGGCGGCTGGAGTAACGATACGCTACTACTACGTTCCTGCGGCAACGGTGTTTACCAGTGCCACAACCAACGTAGATTTTGCGCAACACATGGATGAGTATTGCGTGATATGGGCGGCAGTCAAATGCCTCATCAAGGAAAAGACCCCGTGCAACGAGTTGATCAACGACAGAGAGAAACTAGAGCTAGATTGCATTCGCATGGCTAACCCGCGCGATGCATCCGAGGCTCAGGTAATTTCTGACGTGGTGTACTCACGCTCCTATGAGCAGGAGGTACTATGGGACTGAGAACACCATCATTTAGCGGGGAATCGAGCAAAATCGAGTCGGTGGCGATGCTATCTAACTCGATTAAGCGCGTGGTGGAATGGCTGCAAAAACTGCCATTTTCTACCTACCAGATTCTTGATATGACGCTGACAACTACCAAGATTAAGATTCCTCACTCGTTGAAGAGAACGCCGAAGGGATTTCTCGTACTCGACAGAGACGCTAATGCTGTGGTGTATCAGATTCGAGGCGCAGACGATGGGCCTAATGCTCAGTACATTAGTTTGATATCTAGCGCAACAGTAACTGTTAAAATAATGCTTTTTTGAGGGCGTAATGGGTATTGAATATCGTCACTTTCCAATCAGGTTCGGTGGGATAAACCAGAAGAAAGACCCACACCAATTGAACGCTGGCGAGATGTTGACGCTGGAAAATTTGTGGATGGACAAAACCGGTCGGCTCAAAAGGAGATACGGTTACGACAAGATTGCTACTGGATCGATTACTGATGTGGCTGTTACCGATTGGCATGGTGATGTTTTGCGTTTCGCTTCCGATGGTTTTTATCATTGCGATGGCGTGAATAATCCGACAAAACGCACCGACAATTGGATTGCTGGCAGTATGCAGGCTTATCCTTTGACAGGAGAATTGGAATACAACAACGATTTTGACTATGCGCAAAACGGAACCTACGGTGTTGCGTTACGCATGATATATGATCGTTCTGTTTCTCCAAACGTTCCCAATATAGAGCTAACGTTCTATCGTACTGATACGCGGAGAGTGTTTTATCGCGAGACAATTGTGGGCAGTAGAGCTAAGCTATGTGGTGATAACGCTGGTTATGTGTGTTTGTGGATACACAACAATGTTTCCAATTCACTTGTAGCAAGAATTTACTCAGGAATTGATGCAAACGGCGATCCAATGTATACGGCGGTGACAGCGGAAACAGGTACAGCAGGGTTACAAATTTCCCATTTAGATGCCTGTATTAAAGGTAGTTATTGTGTAGGTGTTTTTGGCTATAAATCTTCAGCAGTATTGGGAGAAACGCGCGCATACGTAGTAAACCTTTTAGCTGGTACAGTTGGATCGGCGCTATCTACCGGATCTGGTAAACCTGATTTAGTAGCAATTTGCACTACACGGACGACTAACCGAGTCGGCATCGTATGCTACAATGACAATCGAACCTATGGTGCTTATTATCGTGCATTAGACCTTCCTTCGACGTGGGTAGCATCTGAGGCTTTAATAGATGCACACGCTTTTGGTGGGATTATTCACGCCATTTCTGTAGTTGATGACGGGACTAACCTTTGGTTTCTGGCTTCCTGGGTGTCGAGGGGTACGACTCCCGGGGGGCCAGCCATATTTTTGCACAACGACTCAGGTGGTTGGTCAATTAAGTACACTCTTGCGCGGTTGAATTTGGCATCTGGAGCATTCATCCGCAACGCACAAGTTTGGTTCTATGCGGCTCGACCTGAGTTGACAAATGACGTGATTAACAATGGATTAGGTCTTTGCAGGGCAACGACAACGTCGTGCGTCCGTGGGTTCGAGACTGTGCTTCCTTCTGCTTCTCGACCATTAGGAGGATATGCTATTGTTCCACACGTTACAGTGCAATCATCAGCGTTATATGTCCTTCCAGTACGTGCCTATGGATCATCCAATAACGAGAGTAAATTATTAGTAAGATCTGATACTGTAGTGCCTCAATTTGCCTACTGGAATCAAGATTTGCTAAACAATGTTACGCCTAATTTGCGCATGTTTGATGGGGTGCGCAATTTGCCGGTGGGTTGGCCACTCTATCCAGAGGCACCACAGACACTACAAGGGGCAGCTAACCCAGGTGCATATCCTGCATCCACATACGGTTTCAGAGCTGTTTTTGTGCGATATGACCGCTATGGAAACGTGTCAAGGTCGGCTCCCAGCAATGCATATTCGGGAACGACATCTTTGTCGTATACTACTCTGACAATCGACATTTTTGCATATCCGTTTTTTGACCCGGTATATGACACGTCGGATTGTTGGATCGAAATTTATCGCACAGTTGCAAATGGCGCGTTGTATTATTTAGACGGACGACGATCGCTGTCGGACCTTACGTTTTCGTCAACGTACGGAATGATGACGTATACAGTTCAGACTTCAGAAGCTGACCTAGTTGGCAAAGCAATTTTGTACACAGAAGGCGGAATAATTGAGCACATTGGACCCCCGGCAGTCAAGTCATTTGCTTTATGCCGCGACAGAATTTGGATGATTTCCGCTGAAGATGGAAGGCCATGGTATAGCAAGCCTCGCGTGAAAAATGAGGCACCTAATTTCTCTGATGCTTTCGTTTTGGACTACGTTGGAGTCGATGGGCTGCAAGCGGTTAGTCCACTAGATGACAAGACTATTCTTTTTGGTTCTAGCAATATTTTCTCGGTATATGGCGTTGGTCCAGATGAAACTGGCGCTGGTAGTTTTGAGGTGATGGAACTCGACAACGAAACCGGTACTGTACAGCCAAACTCGGTTACGTTTGGTCCCGGCGGTATTATGTTCATGAGTGCTAGAGGTATCTATAGGATCGGTCGTGATTTATCGATGCAATTTATTGGCGCACCAATTGAGGACGCAAAAAACTATGCTGTTGTAGCAACGATCGGCCTATCAGATAGAGAGCATACGTGGTTCTTTACCTCCAACGGTTTTGTATTAGATTTCGATGAATTCCATAATAGATGGGGATATCATCGCATAAGTGCTAAACACGCATCTTTAGTTGGTGGTTTGCCAGTATGGATGTCAAGTCTTGGCTCAGTATATAAGGAAAATTATGGGACGCTAACAGACGATGGAACGGCGATAGTTTCCAAGCTAATTACCGGATGGATATCGTTGAATCAGTTGCAAGGTTTCAAGAGAATTCGCGGGCTGATTTGTAGCGGAGTGGCCACTACCGGAACGCTCACGCTAAAACTGTACTACGATTTTGTTGATACAGCAGCGGAGACATTTACGGTATCAGCGGCGACAGTTACAGCAGCAGGAAGCTACAACTACCAATGGAATGTGAAGCCAAAAATACAGAGATGCGAAGCAATAAAAGTAGAGATGTCATTCGGTGGAGAGATACTTTCAGGAATGGCGTTTGACGTTGGAGCGCTGCCAGGAAGCTTCAAACGGCCAGCGGTTACGCGGGTTACAGGGGTATAAATATGGGAAAATTGTATAGGCAACCAAAGCTTTTTAAGAGTCCTGTTCGATCGATGAGTTTCGCCGACGATATTGACACTGGAGGGGTAGGGCCTATCAATCCATCGTATAACAACGGGGGAATGGTCGGGCCTCCTGAGCCATACAACAATAGACCAATTGATAATTCTGGGCCGGTGGTTTCTCCTAATCCATGGAATAATCCGGGCCAAGCAACATACAATCAACCCGGTGGGGTTCCCGACACCCCCGGGGGGATTTACAAAACCACGGGCGCAACTGTTCCGGGTGCACCGGTAGTGCTTAATGCACCGGGGGGATTTTTTGGCGCGGCGGCGCGGCTAGGTACTCCCGATCTAGATCCTACCGATATTCCGGCAGACTATGCCCGATTGTACACAACAGAAGATGTGATGCGTAAGCGTCAAAAACTGTTGGAACAGCAGCAAATGGCAGCGGGTGGGCGCGTTGCTCCCGGCATGGGTCCGATGGAAAATGTGTCACGAAGAGCGGTGCAAAACGTCAATGCTCAACAGGTTAAGGAGCAAGTAGCGATGCCAAGCTACGACGTGGCGCGGGCAAATTTAGCTAGTGCCAATCAAGCAATGGCACAGCAACAAGCCGCAATCGATCTACAGGCGCAGGCGGCGGCTGGGCTTGCTCCGTCTCAAGCAGAGAATCTATTGAGCAACGCGATGGCGCAAAACGCTCGGCAGGCAATGGGCCTAGCGCAAGCCAGGGGTTTCTCGCCTAGCGCAATTCGCGGCGCACAATACCAAGCGGCGCAAGCGGGGCAAGAGTCCGCGGGTTCTCTGGCAGCGCTTCGAGCGCAAGAGATGGCGGCGGCTCGGGACGCCTACGCAACTAGTACGCAGGGGTTGAGGGCATCGGCTATTGAACAGCAGAGGATTGAGCAGGAAACGAATTTGCAGGCTGCACAATTGAAGCAAAACGCTGAGATGTACAAAACAACTACCGAAGGAAATAGGGCACTAGCAAACGCTGATATGGTGTTAAAAGCTCGATTAGCTAATCAGAATATTGATCTTGATATCCTAAAATTCAACGCACAGCGTGGCGATCAATACGCATTAGCCAACCTTGAGGCTAAGCTAAAACAGACAGGCATGAATGACGCTATGGTTTTGGCGTATATGGAAAACATAGTTGGAATTGATACCTCGATTATGGCGGCTGAATTGGCAAGGATGAAGATTGAGGCGGATAGGCAAACAGCTAGCGCTCAAATGCGGAGCCAGTGGACTGGTACGATTTTGGGAACAATTGGAGATTTAGTTGGGTTGGGAGGCATGAAAGGCGCAACAACTGATGTCGGAGCTGGCTATTCCGATTACACCAAAATGGCCGGCGGAACTCCGAGCGGCTCAATTATTAGAGCGCCAATACCTGCGACTACAGCTACCACAGCAACAGGGCCAGGGGCGGGCGCGGCACCAACCACAGCTACCACACCGGCACCTACGGCACAACCACCGAGCGATATGATCGAAGTTTCTCCTGGGAATTGGGTACCTCGATCAGCGGTCGACGGGCTTTCGTTGAAAGGGTTTCGGCAAGCGGAGCCTGCGGGGACGTATCCGGGTGCAACTGCCAGAGGTAATCTATTTTCGCCAGCGATGCGTAAATTGACATGGAGTTGATGACATGGCTAAAGTAAATTATAACAATCAATTGCCCCCGGGTATGGCTTATCGAGGTATCGGAGCAACACCACAGGGAACGTTGCCAGAAGCTCCGCAAATGACCCCCGCACAACCACAAGTAGTGCCATATTCTCCGATGGCAAACTTGCCGGCATATTCGCCGCCTCCTAATCGGATACCAGCGCCAATGCCAGCGGGTGCTACTATTGGTGGCGTGCCTCCTCCCCCTGCGGTGCCGGAAATGGTACCAACAGAGTCCATTGTTGAGGTTCAGCAGTCTCCAATCCCAAAAAAAGAGGGAAAAAGGCTGCTAGCCGAGACAGCGGGCGCAATACAGGGCCAAGCGCAAGCGCAAGCAAAAAGCCTAGATTTAGACTCCCGCGTAATACAAGAAGCCGAAGCTAACCCGATGTTTAAGCAAGCGTTGGAAGCTTTACAGCCAACGATGAAGAGCGTTATCGATGCGGGTGCAGATCGCGAGAAAATGCTTGAGGAAGTTTATAACACTAATACAAAATTGCGTGAAAAACTTCTTGCAGCGCAAAAGCCGATTAACCCGGATCGTTGGTGGAACAGTAGGACCAACCTTCAGAAAGTGATGTCCTTTATTGGCGTTGCTTTTAGCGGGCTAGGAAGGCAGCAAACCGGTGGGCGGAATATCGTAGCGGAAGGCATTGACAGAGCGATTTCCGAAGATATTAACCTGCAAAAATACGAGCGTGAGCAGGCTATCACGGATGCCAGAGCGATAGGCGACACGTTCAATACTGACCTCGCAGTGCGTGAACAGATATTGAAGCATCGTAATGAAATGTTGGCTCAGTATTATTCCTTCATGGCTGAGACTGTGAAACGCATAAAGCTGGCAAAAACTACAGAGTATAATCAGGTTGCTAAAGAGCAATTGATTGCGGAATTCAAGCAAAAATCAGCAGAAGCTCAGCTAAACGTTTTGAAGATAACAGGTGACCAGATAGCAAGACGCGAGAAGAAAAGCATACTCGAAAAAACTTCGGCCATGGCTAACCCCGAAAACTGGACGCCTTGGGGATTTACTACCACGCGGGCTAGTGCAGAGGATGTAAAAAAGCAGGGCACTGATGTGATGACAGCGGAGCAACGGCTGAATGAAATGCAGGAATTCATACGCAATGCTGGTAAATTTGGTGTGATTGATCCGGCGGCTAATTCGAGATATGAAGCGCTTTTTAGGCAGAATTTGAATTTGATGATGAATTTGTCCAATTCAGGTGTTCTTAATCCGGGGGAGTACGAAGCATACAAAAATGAGATTCCTAATCTATTGTCAAACATAAACCCGCGTCAGAGTCCTGATGCTTGGTTTAACCAGATGAGGAAAGGTCTCAAACTCGGTTGGGAAAAGTACAAGTACGGAAGAATACCAGGGTATCAAATGATGGATGCAACTGTTCAGGGTGAGAGACCGGTCAACCTAGGCGGTAAATAATGCCAAACTTATACAACTATGGCACAAAGAAATGGGAATGGATCGACGATGCGCAAGCGCAAGAACTAGTCGCGCGTGGTGATTACCAGTTTGGCGAAGATGAGTATGTGCCTGTTATTAACTCTATGGGTGAGCCAGCGGAAATACCTGCACGCGAGGCAACAGCGGCATTTAAGCGTGGATACACCTACCGTAGTCCTGCAATTACCCAACAGATAGTTAAAGCTGAACAAGAGCGGCAACGCCAAGAATTCCTTTCGGGGCCTATCGGCACGGCAGGGGCGTTCGCAACAGGGCTTGCCTCAGGATTTACAGGCTCGGGTTCAGATTGGGCAATCAGAACGCTAGCTAGTGAGCAGGACGTTGAGAATTTGCGGCAAATGCAAGAGGCTTCTCCGTTTGCTACGGGCGTCGGTGAGCTTATTGGAGCGGCAACAGGCGTGGGCAAGGTCGCCAACCTAGTTCGAGCACCGGCTATGATCGCGGGGCGGCGGTTGGCAGGCGTTGCGGCTGGTACGGCTGCAATGAGCAAAAACGCTGCTAGAATCGTCGCAGGCGTGGAGACGGGCGGTATTGCCGCTACCGACGCGGCTCTGTTCGAGGCGGGCCGCGTTTCGCGAGATTTGGCGTTTCGCGATCCCGACCTTTCTGCTGAGCAAGCCGTTGCTAACATCGGCCTGGGTGCAATCCTTGGCGGGGGGCTCGGTTTCGGGCTCGGGTACCTCGGCCATGGTGCCGGGCAGATTGTCGACAGCATCAAGGACGCAGGGCAAAAGATCCGCGATAAGGGCTTGTCAGAGGAAGCCGCAACACAGCTAACAGGTGCGCTTTCGTTTGGTCGCGGTATGACCAAGCAAGAAGAACGAATTTTGCAGCGTAATTTTGCCAATCCAGCGTTGCGTGATCAGACAGTGCAGGCGCTAACGGAACCTGAAAAACTGGTACAGAGAGCGACAAAAAGCTTAGAGAATTTTCAGAATGAAGCTGATAATCTAAAGGCTATAATGGGTGACGTTCGCGAAGCTAGGGTAACTAAAGGTCCTGAGGCAACACAGGCAATTGGCACGCCAGAGCTAGATGATTTGATTTCGATTCAAAAAAGAGCAGAGGCTAGATTTCCAATATACGAAAAGCAATCAGCAAAATACTCAACAGCTACACGAACAGTAGTTGAAGAGGCGTTGTCGGTAATAAATGACGTTGCTGAGAAGGCTACTAGTGTTGCTGACATACACAAGGCTGCTAGCGAAGGGCTTGATTATCTCAATTCGTATATGAAAAACAAAAACAAGTTTAATATGCCTACATCGCCAGACAAGGGAGAATTGCAGGCATTAGCTAGCAATCTTCGGAGCCATTTGCGTAACCCAAAGCTTTACGGAAGTTTGGGAGATGACTATTCTAATATACAAGACGCATATGCTAATTTCTACCGTAAGTACAATCGAGTTTTTGGCAGCGGAAAGAATCAAGGCTTGCTTGCAAAAGACGCAGTAAATGCTAGTGGTAATGTAATTAGAATAGTGAATGAGGATGCGGTAGCGTCAATGCTACGGAGTCCGATAGCATCCCCAAAAAGCCGGCAAACATGGACGGCATTAACTGAACTATATGACGCTAGTGCAAGAATATCGAACACAATAAACCAGAATTTGAAGTATGGGGGACCAAGTGCGGCGGCTGCCACAGCGCAACGTTTGCAGCGTGCAGGCGCAGCGGCTCAAGGGTTACGCATACAGCTACGCAAATTTAGGGTAGCGCGAGAAACAGCGATACTACTAAATAAGATGGAGCCAAAAACCGGTCGGGTGGTACAAGCTTCTATTGTATCAGGATTAGGCGGCGGCATGGTTGGCGGGCCTGTGGGCGCAGCGGTAGGCGCTGGCCTGGGTATGATTTACTCCAACCCTGCAATGCTTCTTAAGGTCATGTCCCGCGTCAAAACGGCACAGGAAACAACAACCGGCTCGCTTCGACGTTCTATAGCATCGTTTTTGTCTCCTGTGACACGTCGGCTATCTCAGGTAAGAGCGCCGGCCATACATGCTCGCAACATTGCAATGGCAAAGCTAGCGCGTGCTATTGCGGTACCAGAAGAGAACAAACGCGAGGCCAAGATGAACCGGGTGAGCCGCAACTTGGGGCAGATGGCAAACGACCCGTTTCTTGTTGAGAGGCAAGTAAAACGCTCGCTTGTCGGGATGAATGACGCCAATTTTGGGCCGTTGTACTCGTCATTTGTGAACACTGCTCAACGTGGGATTGACTTTCTTGCTTCAAAAGTACCGGCTCCGGAGTTCGATGTTTTGCAGCTAGAGGATGTGCGGCTAAGCGCAAGCCAGCAAGCAAAGTTTGAAGCGTACGTGCAAGCGGTAATGGAGCCGACAATACTGCTAGAAGAACTGGAATCTGCAACTATTACCCCTGAAACTGTGGAGGCCGTGCGGGCTGTTTATCCGGCTTTCTACGACCAAGTGAGAGCGTCGATAACCGAGTACATGGCATCTAAACCGCAGCGATTGGACTACTACCGCAAGCAACAGTTAGGCATTCTTTTTGATATCAAGGCGACTAAAGGAATGCAGAATGTCACGGCGCTTCAGCAGTCTTTTGCGGGTGGGGATAACCAAAAACAGCGCTCGCAAAGCAGTAGCAGGACGAAGAGCATTGCAGGTGAATTAACGAATGCGCAAACAGTAGAAGCTAGGGAGATTCGCGGATGATTCAGTATAAAAGACCAACTTGGATTTTTAAGGATGTTGCGGCAAGCGCGGATCGCACTAGCGACGTGCAGGAATGTTTGCAGATTCTGGATTTGACTATTCATATTTGGTGGGATTCTGGCAGTACTCCGGTAGGAGAAGTTGAACTATGGGTGCGTGTTAATCCACACAACGAAGCGACAGCAGTATACAAGCAATTGACTTTGTCTACTACGATACCCGTAACAGGTGCTAGTGGTAGTTCAAATATAGTGGTGCAAGGCGTGTTAGGGCAGTGGTATTTGAAGTATTCACGCACAAGCGGAGATGCAACACTTAACGCGACCTGGGAAGGCAAAAGCAGGGGGTAAGACATGACAACGGCATATTGGCCACCATCGGCGGGGCCTTCCACACTCACAGGGTTAGCTGACGTTGCAATTGCATCGGTAGCAAATGGAGATCTACTACAATTCAATAGTTCGTCTGGCAAGTGGGAAAACTCCCCGGGAGTACTCAATTCCCTGCTCGACGTGAACACTGCGGGCGTGGCAAATTTCGACAGATTAGAGTACGACAGTGCCACAACAACTTGGAAGCCAAAACCGTATCCTAGCAACCTGCTGACAGCGGGTGCCGTGGGGTGTCAGTACACCACTCTTCAAGCTGCAATCAATGCGGCGGCGGCGCTGGCAACGGCAGGGGCACCTTATACTGTCGAAGCATATGGGGTGTTTACTGAGAATATTACGCTCAAAGATTATGTATGGATTACCGGATCTGATTATGGTGCTTGTATCATAAATGGGACTGTTGACGGCACGGGTGTGGCCGGTGGGCTGAAAAGTTGCACGGTAAACGTCACGCCAAACGCAGATGGATTTGTGGGCCTAAAGACTGGAAACTGTCAGTTTTTCCGCACAGCGGTTAACGTAAATTATGCGGCAGACTATGCTTTTTCAGGGGTGCAGATAAACAGTACAACGCTTGCTGTTTTCAACGAGAGTCAAGTAACGATATCCGGAGCATCGGTCAATAATACGAAAGATATTCAGGGCATATTGGTTTCAGGAACTGGACAAGTTGCGCTATTTGGCGCGGCAGTAGTCGGGTATGCTAATGCCATTAGCGGAGGCCATTGCTGTATTAAGATTACCGGCGGTGCCGAGATAATCGTTGAAAGCAGCGTATTTAGAATGCAAGAAACCAACGCAGCGTTTGGCGGTACGGCGATGGGCGCATGTTGCACATCGGCAGGGACAGCAGGCGCTATTCGTGAATTTAACGGGTGTAATTTTCGCCTTATTGGGATTACTGGCGCAACAATTGCATTTTATTTGAATGCAGGCGGTGTTGGTGCTGAGATTAACTACAATAGTTGCACCGTATATTTCAATGGATTTAGCTCAGAATCAATTGAGTCGACAGTTGCTGGGGATTTTCAGTATATTCGAGGCATGGCGGCAAACCGGGCGGCGGGTAGTTCTGGGACAGGTTACGCGCTAATTTCACCATACGATTTTTATCAGACAGGTAGAAAAGTTTGGGGTGGAAGCGGCACCTATTACACAGTATCAGGCGCAACGTTTACGGTTGATAGGCCGGGTATCGGATATATCCGATCAACTCCTTGCAAGTGGGCTGGAGGGCAGAGCGTTACTCTCACAGCAAACGCTACAAACTATGTATACATAGACATAAATGGTACGCTTCAAAAGACCACGTCACCGGTAGAGACGACATGGACAGACAACATTCCTCTGTTTGAGGTGCTTTACGATTCGACCAATCATCTTATCGTTCGCGAGGACCATCCAAATGATTTCGAGTCAAGTATCTCTGTTGTCTGGCACCGAGTTTTCTCAATTCTAATAAGCGGATCTGGCGGGTTGATATCGCGCACTGGTTCGGGAACCGGAGCGCTGGCAGCTGACAGAGAGATAAATATCAGCGGCGGGGCAAAAGTTGAAGATCACGGGTTGACGACGGATATCAATGCCGGCACGTCAATTACTATCCAATTTTGGTACAAAAACGGCTCAGGACAATGGAAGCGTCACGCCAACCAGAGTCAGGTCCCAATGGTGTACGGCACGACGCCAACGGCGATGGCAAACGGAGAATATAGCGTTATTAGGTTGTACGCTAGCAAAGACGATTTGAACTCGTCTACGCCAAAATATATCGGCGTGATTGATGCTGTTAAGTATTCCAACGCGACGCAGGCTGATAACGCTATTGCAACGGGAACGGTACGGGCGGCGGATACCACGCTGGCAGAGTGTGAGCTAGCACAGCTGGGATATGCCGTAATTTTGATGAATGCAAGCGGCGGGTATATCACCAAGGTCACACCTGCCAAGCAGGCGTTTGGGGCCGCTTTTGTTGGTGGGACTGCGGCTACCACAGCGGACCTTGTGGCGCTGACTACTACCAGTTTTGGGAACCTGCTATCAGCAGCTGAATCGACCGTACAAGCGGCGATGGATGTGATTGACAATTTGGATCCCAGCACAGCGGTTTCTCTATCAATTGCCTCGGTTAATGCTACAGCAGTAATCATAGGTCACACTGGAATTACGACCACTATTCTTGACAGCATGGTAGCGGGGGCAGATGCCGGGCGGTACACTCCTCACGTTTTGTACGGGGGAGTGGTTCGCAAAAATGTTTACGGCAAACGTGCTTCGTTTCTGACCCCTGGCAGGGCCGGGACGTGGTCGCGGTCGCAGGCTGTGGCAAGCGTTAGTTCCTGGCGAACGCAAACAAGCGCAATGGATCTTGGTTGGTTTGGTGTATGTTGGTCTCCTGAGTTGGGATTGTTTTGCGCGGTAGCTATGACAGATTCTGGCAAAAGGGTAATGACATCACCTGATGGAATTACGTGGACTTCGCGAACAAGTGCGGCTGACAATGATTGGCGTTCGGTGTGTTGGTCTCCTGAATTGGGGTTGTTTTGCGCGGTAGCACTTACAGGAACCGGCAACAGGGTAATGACATCACCTGATGGTATTACGTGGACTACGCGAACAAGTGCGGCTGATAATAACTGGTTGAATATATGTTGGTCTCCTGAATTGGGGTTGTTTTGCGCGGTAGCGCAATCAGGAACCGGTAACAGGGTGATGACATCACCTGATGGTATCACGTGGACTACGCGAACAAGTGCGGCTGATAATAGTTGGATAGGTGTGTGTTGGTCTACTGAGTTGGGGTTATTTTGCGCGGTAGCGTATTCAGGAACCGGCAACAGGGTAATGACATCACCTGATGGTTTTACGTGGACTGCTCGAACAAGTGCGGCTGATAATAATTGGGGAAGTGTGTGTTGGTCTCCTGAGTTGGGGTTATTTTGCGCGGTAGCGTATTCAGGAACCGGCAACAGGGTAATGACATCACCTGATGGTATTACGTGGACTACGCGAACAAGTGCGGCTGATAATAGTTGGGGAAGTGTGTGTTGGTCTCCTGAGTTGGGGTTGTTTTGCACGGTAGCGACAACAGGAACCGGCAACAGGGTTATGACATCACCTGATGGTATCACGTGGACTACGCGAACAAGTGCGGCGGACAATGAATGGCGTTCGGTGTGTTGGTCTCCTGAATTGGGGTTGTTTTGCACGGTAGCGGCAACAGGAACCGGCAACAGGGTTATGACTGCAAATGACCTGTCATCGCCGATGGTTTCATCAACAGGCGGAATGATATTCGGCGGCGCAACAAATGACCCCTATACGTCCTATCATTTAACAAATAAGAGCCTATTTTCTCCAACGCCAACAGGAGCGAATGTAGGAAGAGGCCAATGGATTATCGGAGCAAATGCTTATATTGGCGCCTCTAACTATTCTCCTACACGGCTGCAAGGTTTGACAGGATCGTATATAGTATTCGGCACGCAAGCTGATGATACGACAACAGCGTTTGCAATCGGAATAAACGCATATAATGACTCTGCTACGACCTCAGCAAAACAAACAATTGCAATAAATGGGTTAGGTTCAATTTCTTTGGGCGCTACTACCTTTACTGGGCAACACACAATATATGGCACAGTAGCATTAAATCAGGGAGATTTGGACTCTACCGCAATGGAGTTGCGAGGCAGCGGAGAAGACGCGCTGGTAAGAGTTCGGGGCGGCGGTACCAATAGCTCTAATGGACTTGAACTAACATTCATCGGGTCCGCTACAGATAGCACCCGACGTTTTGAAATTGGCGATATCGATTCTACAATTGCCTCGTTTAAAGGCAACGGAACAGTTTACAACTATGCTAATTCAACAGCTTGGAATACAACATCAGATTCGCGAGTGAAGACTAATATTCGCGAGATTAGTAGTGGATTAGATAAGATACTAAGACTTCACCCGGTCCATTTTGAGTATATTCATAAGCCTGGAAAAACTAAGACGTCGTTTATAGCTCAAGAGTTTGAACAAGTGCTGCCAGGTCATATTGTGGAGTCCTCTTGTCCTAATGAGATTGCAGAAGTATTACCAGAACTAAAAGGTAAGTTGATTAAAAGTTTAGATTGTGATTTATATCCATATTTAGTCAAAGCCATCCAAGAACTAAAGGAATTGTTTGAAAGAAGAATAAAGCACTAGTGTCTAGTAATATTTTTTGATAAGGGGTAGTGTATGTTTAAAAAGTCAATCGAAACTGAGTACGGAGAGGATGCCGACTACTGGGAAGTAACGGAAATTAGAATTAACGCACAAAATAAATCAGCAGAAGTTAGGCTTGGTTTATTCAAAACCAAGGGTAAATTCCAATCAGGTAAAAACCCATTTACAATCAAGTCATACATATTTAGCGGTGTAGATTTCCCTTTTTCCGATGCAACGGTAAACAGTATGCTGAGAGAAATTAAGGCAAAGATCAAAGCTACTGATACGTTTTTTGCTACGGCACCAGAGGAGTAATTTGCCCGCTTGACTGAGTTGCGCATACGTTGCATAGTTGTTGTGAGTTTTGTCAACTATGGAGGTTTTTATGAGATTGGGGAAGTTTTTCGCACCGGCAACACAACAGGCGTATCGCAAGCTGACAGCGTGCCCAGAGCATCCCGCTTGGCTGCAATTTCGGCTTTCTAGGCTATCGAAGGCGGTGAATGCTGAAATGGAGCGACATCAAGAAGTGATGCGTTCCATAGCCGAAAAACACGCGAAAAAAGACGAGAATGGAAAGCCGGTAACGAAGGACGTTTCGGCACAGCGCGGGCCGGGCGCACGAGACTACGTTTGGCAGAGTCCCGAAGCTGAGGCGGCATATTTTCAGGAAGCTGCGGAACTCGAAAAAGAGGAATTTACCGTAGAACTATCCTTTAACCTAAAGGACATTCGTAAGGCTCGTCTGACGGCTCAGGAGATAGCGTTGCTTGACGAGTGGATTACATGCAACGAGGACGAACTACGCAAGATAGAAGAAGAGGAAATTGCCAATGAAGCTAAAAAAGGTGCCGACAAAAAAGATTGAGAAAGACACGAAGAAGTTCCTAAAAAAAACTGGGGATGAGGCACCGCAGTATTTGGCAGCGGTAGCTGAGAAGAACCGCCGTTCCTCGATTGCGAAAGGGCTGCCAGATTCAACTCGGGTGTCGGATGATATTGAGCGAAGCGACAAGAAGAGGCTCGGGGCGGCTTTGCAGAGGAGTCGCAAAAAATGAAAGCGCCAGTGGCTGCAATCGGATGCGGGTATCTGGCAGCGCTGGCAGGCTGCCCGGCTAGCGTGTTGCCGACAACCCAAACGGCTCCTCTTGAGTATCTGAGAGCTACGCTGCAAATCGAGATCGACGGCGTAACGGTCCCAGGGGCGGGCGTTGCGCAACGTCGTAGCTCGGCAAAGATCAAGATCCCCCTTCCCGACAAAACAAAGCTCCTCACGTTCCGATCCTGTCACAGGTATGTTCCCCTCCCTAACCCTCAGAGTCCGTTTGTTTACGTTTATTCCCCGGCATTTTTGCTTGAGAACGATGGATCGTGCGTGGTTTTCGTGACGGCGATTACTGAGCAAGGCAAGCGTTTTTTGGGGATTGTGGACTGGTCAGCAGACGAGCGCGGGGGTGCCTCGGTCGATTGTAACGGCGAGAATCGCCAAACGGTCGGCGCGTCGTTTTGCCAGTCTCGCGCGGGGCTCATACAATCAGTCTGGCCACAGGGGCAGAGCGAGGTAGCGCCAAGCGGGACTGGGTGCGGCGAGATGCGCAAGGACGGTGAGCGCTATTTCTACGCGATTAGCAAAGGGCTTTGCGTGTATTCTTTCAGGCTTTCGTCGGGAGAATATCACCGGCATACGACGTGGGGTTACGACGATGTTGGAGTTGATTAGCAAGTTAGGCGGTTTTGTAATTGATTTAGTCGTTGCTGACCGCGTGAAGCGTGAAGAATATCGGCGCAAATTCAACGAGGCTTTGCGCATCGATGATCAACGTGCTCTTGACCCTGCCAGGGTGGCCGAGGAATATCGCAGGATGCGCAAATATTGGCACGAAAGGCAGGCGAAAAATGGAAGAGAACCAAATGCAGATGCTATTGCTACAGAAGGAAATGCATCAAATAGCACTAAAGCAAGTGGAACAGCAAACGGAGTTGAAAACAGAAGTGCGCCATTTGTCTAGTTTGGTTAAGAGTGTGGCTGATAATCAGATGCTATGTCCTGCTAGGCGTAAGGAAATATTGCGCATAGAACGGCGCGGAGAGTGGAAGATGATCGGCAAGATTAGTATGTGGGCTGTAGGTTTCGTAGGTACTGCTTTCGGGGTAGTAAAATTCATTTTGGAAATATGGGGGTAAGTATGTCAGAAGTAGGGATCGTAGATACAAAAGAGTTGCTTGTGGGAGTTAATGAGTTGACTCTTGAAATAATCAAGCAGACCAAGGACGGTTTGCAGGTAGGCAAGGATTTGGCTGCTATTTTTGTACGCTGGCAGGAAGATCCTGTTTTTCAGGAAAAGCTGACAGTAGCAGTCAAAGGAATTAGCAACGTTTCAGCAGAGATCAAGGATCTGTCAGTACAAGAGGGTATTGAGCTGGCATCAATTCAGCTGCAATATATTCCAGAGATATTCAAGCTAATTAGTAAGGAGTAGTGCTATGGGTTGTGGAACAAAAGGCAAGGGTGGCAAGGGCAAAGGCAAGGGCGGATTGCCAACCAAGCCAAAGAAGTGATACCCTAGGTTATCGATTATCCTCCAAAGTCTACAGACCCTAGCCAGTGCTGGGGTTATTTTTTAGCAGGGGTTGATATGCATAAGGCAGGCGAATTAGAGCCAATTTTGAGCGAAGCTAGCAAGTATGGCACATTCTACTCAAGTGTGATCGGACGACAGAACGCGTACGGCTACGAAGCGTTTTTGCGGTATGCGTTCGTTGCGAGTCCTGCACCTGTTGCGACAGCGGCGGCGGACTGGAATACTACCGACGATACAGTGACAATCACTGGCCACGCATACGTCGATGGGCAGGTAATTCAGCTGACAACGTCGGGCGGGCTACCGGCTGGTACTTCGGCTACTACCGATTATTGGATCAAAAAGGTTGACGCGAACACGATCAAGCTCGCTTCTAGCCAAGCGAACCTGATAGCGGGAACGTACGTTAATATTACGTCACAAGGCACCGGCAATCATACGCTAACCGTGCAGACAAATGTGGCTACATATGTGGTAGAAACGTCGCCTGATGGGGCAAATTATGTTGCACACGATAGCATGACAGCAGTATCATTAGTTGGTAGCACGATGCTCCACAAGCATTTTGAATCAGCGTCGATGTTTTTGAGATTGAAGGTATTGGTGGACAAGGGAAATTTGTCTTCAGTAATTGGTCATATAGTTTCAAAAGGATAAAGGAGACTCTTATGAGATTGATTGTTGCTTTTTTGGGTATCGCATCTTGCACCTATGCACCAACGCCAACGCCAACGCCAACGCCAACGCCAACGCCAACACCAACGCCAACACCAACACCAACACCAACACCAACACCAACACCAACACCAACGCCAACACCAACGCCAACTATCACCGGTTGGAATACTTTTATCACTGATACTCGTAGACAAACTGAACAAATGCCTAAACAAATGTATGCGCTTCTCCCAGACGAAGTGAAAAGTCAATGGGGATATGTTTTTTGTGGGTATGAGGTTCCCCCTACAAAAAACATACTCCTTTTTGACAACTATACCGGTTTCCAGGATGCTAACGTTTATCCAGACTGGGCACAAGAACGGCATAATAATACTATTACTTGCATAGAAAATGTCCTAAAAA
>Ga0315904_10002893_pt1 | contig 25939 bp, 35 predicted proteins | sample LakEriMetagenome_6_FD_203529 | JGI IMG/M metagenome (GOLD analysis project Ga0315904, IMG submission 203529) | Freshwater fungal communities from buoy surface, Lake Erie, Ohio, United States - Buoy 12 MA120 | ecosystem: Environmental > Aquatic > Freshwater > Lake | place: USA: Lake Erie, Ohio...
TGAATGTTATTTTCGCTGTTCGTCCTGGTATTGATTCTGATGAACAACAACGTGGACAATTTGATGATATTTTGTGGGTACAAGTCGCACGTGCCCGTTTCGCTACTTTACAACTTGAGGCGGCACAAAAATCTGTTCAGGCACCTTTTGCGTTGCCAGCAGATGTTAACGTCCTTGAAATGGGACCTGACGCAACTATACGTTCCGCATCTCCAGAAAAGATTCGCCGTGTTGATTTAAATGTGCCCCCTGGATTATTCACAGAATCTGCTGCACTTGACCAAGAAATGCGTATGGGTGCACGTTACCCTGAAGGCCGTCAAGGTGTAAGCCAAGGTTCTATTGTTACTGGTCGTGGTGTTGAAGCCCTTATGGGTGGATTTGACACACAAGTTAAAACAGCGCAACAAGTTTTAGCTGAAGCATTAAAACAAGTATTTGAACTTTGCTTTGAGATGGACGAAAAACTTTTCGGTAACTACGAAAAGACGGTTCGCGGCGTTGACGCTGGCGCACCGTATGAAGTCACCTATACCCCTAAGAAAGACATTGATGGGGATTATACGGTTGACATCACCTATGGACTGATGGCCGGATTAAACCCCAACCAGGCTTTGGTATTCGGACTCCAAGCGCGCGGAGACCAATTAATTTCCCGCGACTTCCTCCGCCGTCAGATGCCTTGGGAAATAAATGTAACAATGGAAGAACAAAAGATTGAAATTGAAAAACTGCGTGACTCACTTGTTGCTGCAATAAGTGGTTATGCGCAAGCAATTCCATCTCTAGCAACACAGGGTCAAGACCCTGGTGAAATACTATCTCGTATTGCAACAGTGATTAATGGTAGACAAAAAGGTCAACCTATAGAGCAGGTAATCGCGGAAGCGTTTGCCCCTCAAGCACCGCCACCTTCTGCTGAGGCTGCAGCCCCTGGTATGGAACAACCCGTCCCCGGTTCCGCAGGTGAGGCTCCCTCCGGTGGTGCTTCAGGTTTAAGTGCAGCAACTGGTGGTCCACGTGGTGTGGCACCAGGACAAGTGGGACAAGGTGGAAGACCACCAATACAGTATTTGCTGGCCGGGTTAACCGGTTCCGGCAAACCCACACTATCTTCTAGTGTGACAAGAATGGTCCCTGCGGGCTAAAAAGGAAAAAGAATGAAATCATTCAAAGGCGGCAAGAAGCCAGCAAACCAAGGTTCTGCTGGAAAAGCATACGAACAACCAGTTAAAAAATCTGGTGTTCCAACTGCATCAAAACCAGGTATGTCAAAGATTATGTTCTCTGCACAACCATCTGGTACACGTGGTGGTAAAGCACCAAAACGCGCTGGTAAGTAAATAATTAATTTAAGGACGTATAATAATGGCTAGAGGTGGAATGAGACCAACTGCACCGCAAAACAATCCTATGAATGTTAACGGTCGTGGTGGTAATGGTCAAAGTGGTACCCAAGCAGCCAAATACGTTTCAGGTCTCCCTTATGGAGAGGGGCAAGCACTTATGGCAACACAAGAAGCAGCCCCTTTGGCTGCGGCTCCGAGTATTGAACAATCAAGTATGCCTTCGGGCCTCGCATCAGCCGCAGCCTCACAACCAGTTATTGGTTTAAATGAACCTTCTGCACGCCCCGATGAACCAGTTACTGCTGGTGCAGGGATGGGTGCAGGTCCAGGAATGGAAGCACTTGGTCCAAGTCCTGACCAAACTTTCAATAAACAATTACAAGCAGACAATCAACGTCTCGTACAATACTTACCTTCCCTTGAGCAAATGGCTAATGACCCATCTGCCTCTAACACTTTCCGTAATTTTATTCAGTATTTGAAGAGTATCGCATAAATGAGCCAGTTTTCTGAACGCTTTGATACAGCAATTCAGGTTTTAGGTTTTCCGTTAGGTTCTGTTGCTTTTGATTTAGCCAGAACACCTAATATGACCGATGACCAATTTAATGACTTATTAGAAACTTTAACTAAACCAGAAGGAGCATAACTTTTCGTGGGTGCTCTAACTGACTTTTTAACTTCTAATCGTATCGGTGCAGCAATTGGCAACACTTTAACTAAAAAAGTTGTTCCAGTAGTTGCTGATGTTTTTAACTCACCTCTTGGCTCTATCATTAAAGGTGCAGATAAAGCATTTGAAACTGTTGTTCGTGACCCTGTTGGCACAGTTAACCTTGCCGCAGCATATACCCAACGTAAAGAACCAGAGAAAGTTAAACAAGCCTACAAGGCTACTGACCGTATTTCTTATGGTGAAGCAACAGCATATAACCTTGCACAAACTTTTAAAGGTTTTAACTCTTTAACTAATAAAGCAATTGAAACTGTTGGTGGTCAACAAGCCCTTGATAAGGCTTACGAATTAATGCCTTTACTTAATCCAGACTATGATGTTATGGATGAAAAGCAACGCCAAGCAGCACAAGATAGTCCTTATTATCAACTTGCTACTGGTTTAACAGATGTTGGTTTAGAGTTTTTAACAAGTGCTGGCACAGGTCTTGTTTTTAAAGGTTTACGTAAAGCAGCAGGTTTAACACGTGCTCCTCTTACCGCTGAAACTATTGCAACTTTAGAAACTGATGCTTTTAAAGGTGTTGACGATATAGCAACACAATTAAACAATGGTGCAAACATTGATGAAATTGTTCCATCTAACGGTATCAGTGTTCATATTCTTGATATGTACAAAAAGAATGACCCATTAGAATTATTATCTAACCCTGTTGTTGCACGTTCAAGTAATCCTCGTCTTCTTTCACAACTTGGTGCCGCAACTAAAAGTATTGAGGAAGCAAGAGATGTTATCCTTGCTGACCTTGGTTCTGTTGCTGCTGCTAATAGACTTAGAGCAACTGCTCCTTCTTTTGAAGATGCACTTAATCTTTCTAAACAACGTGTTAACTTACAAAAAGAATTAACACCTGAAGAACCTTTAGTTCCAGATAACATTGTTGATGCTGCAGAAGGCGACCAATTAAGAAACGTTCTTGATGACATCATTGCACGTAATGGTAATCTTACTAACGAATGGCAAGACTGGTACAGTAAAGTTTCTATTGGTGCAGGTAACGTTTCTTGGGCACCTTCAAAGTTTAGTTTTGTTGAACAATTAAATAAGGCTAAAACAAGTCTTAAAACTGAACGTCTTCTTGGTAAGGGTTCTAAGCAAATAAGTGAAACTCTTATTGGTGGTGGAGAGTTTAGACCTTTCCGTGTTTTAACTCTTGCAACTACACGTCTTCGTCCACGTGGTTATGTTGAACTTACAGGTTTACGTCCTATGGACAGCATTGATGAAATATCTGCAACATTACAAATGTCTCCTATTTTGCGTCAAGCAAAGTATGCTGATTTTCGTGCTAATGCTATTAGAACTTGGTTGGCTGCCCCAGCAGATGAAGCAAGTAGAGCAGTTGTTTTGAAACAAATTGAACGTGATGCTGTTAAAACTATTGCTAATGACATTGCTGAGTCTATTGGTTTAAAAGTAGACGATATTGATATTGATGCTCCTATGCAAAACGTTGTTAATAAACGTGATGGCATTAGAGAAAAGATTCAAAACACACAAAACGGTATTGTCACTAAAGAAACCGATGGTGCCGAGGTAACTGCTGTTGATGAGAACATTAAAGTTAAACTTGCTTCTAATATTCCTATGCTTGATATGCGTGTTATGGAAGATGTTTTAAATGCTCATATTAGAAACAGTAGAAATTTATCTTTAAGAGGTATTAAGGCTAATTTAAGTAAACTTTCTATTAGTGCTGATGCTTTTGAACGTGCGTTTTCTGCAGCGGTTCTTATCCGTCCTGGTTATATTCCTAAGAACTCTATGTTTGAACCTTTTGTTCGTATCCTTGGTCGTATGCACGATGCTACTTTGCCACAGATTTATGGTAAAGAAAAGTTTAATGCAAGAGTAATTGATTCTGATGCTTCTGGTGTTACAAGTAAAAGTCCTTTTGATTTAGTATTAGAACAAAACCCTAACTTTAGAAAAGGGTATTTTAATAAAACAAAACCTAACAATATAGCCCTTGTTAGAACTGACTTCCTTGATAAATTTAAAGAATACGATAGAACTTTACCACAATATGGACAATCTGGAAGTAAAGAAAGAATTGATAGTATTGTTAAAGACCTTAAAGAAGGCAAAGGTTTTACTGACCCAGTATTTTTAGAATATACTGTTGATGATGCTGGCAATCTAAGATTATTATTAGGTGAAGGTAATCATCGTCTTGCTGCTGCCAAAGAAGCAGGTATTGAATATATTCCTGTTCAACTTGTTCGCACAGATGATGTAAAAAGAGTAAAAACTGTTGTAGGTACATCTCCAATACAAAGAGATAGAAGTGGTTATCTTCTTGGTGGGGTAGACCCAGAACAATTACTTCCTGAAAATGTTGTTCTTAAAGGACAAGAAGTTAAAAACCCAGTTTATTCTTACAAACAACTTGATGTTATGGGTGAAGATGTAATCGGTGGTGGCGCACTACGCCAAGAAATAGACCCATCATTAACCCTAGCAAACGTAACACAACCAGGTGTGTTTGAAAGAACATCACGTAAATCTTTCACAACAACACCAGTAAACCCAAACTTAACAACCATTAACCCTAAACTTATTAAAAAGTATTGGGGCGAATACTCACAACAAATACAGGTTATGAAAAATGACCCTATTGTTGGACGCATTATGTCAGGAATGTCAGACAATGACATTATTAAATATATGATGCGTGACTTACAACAACGTGGAAACTTCAGTGACTTCTACCGTCTTGCTGCAGAAAGAGCAATAGCAAGAAAAGACAGAACACCAGACCTTTCAACTAATGGTGCAATTGAAATATTAAATGACTCTAAAGCAGTTGTTGATAATCTTGTTCCAGATAAAGTTATCCAAAAGAAAATCATTGACGATAGAGAAATCTTCACAGCAAAGAAAGCAGAATCTCTTCTTAAAGGTCAAGAAGTTCCAACACTTGATATAAGTCTTGATTCTTTACCTGGAATGTTATCTTTATCAGATATTGCTTTAGGTTATCAAAAAGGTATTAACGCAGGTTTCAGAGCAATTGCTAAGCCTGAGTCATCATTATTCCGTAGTCCTTATGGAACATATTATGGTAATCAAGCCGTTAAACTTATAGTTGAGAATGCTCAACGTAATGGTATTGAAATTACTTCAGATATGTGGCAAAACCAAATAAGACCTGCTGCACAAGAATATGCTTTGAAACAAGTTGAAGACACATTCTACGCAATCAGACGTATGAACAATGTTCAATACTATTCACGTTTCCTTCTTGGTTTCCCTAACGCAATGTTTAACTCTGTTAAGTTTTGGGTTAAAGCAGGGTTTGCTAACCCTTACAACTTTGCTCTACTTGAACAAATACGTACCTCACCTTGGGCTGCAGGTATGGTTGTTGATGAAGATGGTAACAAGATTTCTTATGAAGAAGCGGATGCACAAAACAAAAGTGCTTATCTAGTTTTACCATTCTTTAATAAGCCTGCTAAAGCGCAACCGTTTGTTTATAAAATGAACGCTAACCAATTAAACTTTTTAACTAACGGACCTTCACCTAACTGGTTAGGTCAAGTTGCTTTAAACACAGCAGTTCAAAACTTTCCAAATCTTGAAACAAAGATTAAGAATACTGTTGGTGAAAAACTTTACAACCAGTTAATATTTGGTGGTGTGCCACGTGGTATTGTTCCTGCCGCTAAAGACACTGAGGGTACAAGTGGTGTTCAAGTATTATCATCAGTTGTTTCTAATGTTGCTGAGCAAGTGTTCATTGCTGGGTCTTTGAAGTCTGCTATTGAACTTGCTGGTCTTGGTCAAGATGTTATCTTTGATAAAGAAAATATTCAGTTCCGTAAAGATGCTGTAGCATCAACTCTTTGGTCAATACATACTGCTAGACGTATGGATTGGGAACTTAACAACCCTGATAGTCCAGAACCAGATATTAATAAATCTATTGATTTAACTTTGAACCTTATGGGTTGGAGACTTGTTCGCAAGTTATTTAGTCCTTTTGGTGTAACTGACCAACCAACATCAATTATGTACCGTGATGAATTTGACAGACTTGAATTAAACTATGTTAATAACCCACAGTTGTTAGCAGATAGACCAGGTGTTGCACCTTATCAAGCAGCAACTCAGGATTTTATTATGATGTACGGTGAAGAAGCAGTTCGTAATCTTATCACTGGTACTAAATATAAAACAAGTGTTGCACCTGAACAAATTGCTGCAGGTAGATTAAAGTCTTACGATTGGTTACAAGAGTGGACTGGTAAAAACCCTGATTCACGTGTACCTGTTGTTGGTATGGTTTTGAACCCTGTTGTTCCTGGTGATTATTCACCTGCTGCTAGTGCTAATCTTAAAATTAGTACTGTTGGTGGTGTGCCAATATTTGAGGGTACTAAAACTTTTGCTGAACGTGAAGCAGATGCCAGAATTGAAGATGGTTGGCGTGAGTATGACCGTATCACTAAAGAACGTGATGCGTATCTTGCTGGTCGTCCAAGTAAATCTTTAACTGCTAATTCTAATTCTGATATTCGTGCTTGGTATCGTGACCAACTTTACAATGAGGCTGATGGTTTGGCTGTTCGTAATCCTCAATGGGTTGAAACTTTTGGTAACACTTCAGATACTTTCACTGAAGGTTTGAATCTTATTAATGTTGCTTTAGATAATGAGAAGTTTATTAATGATATTAGTAAGAGTGCCCCTGAGCAATCTTTGTGGGATACTGTAAGAGTTTGGCGTGATGGTAGGGATTCTATTTTTACAGAATGGAATTTGTTACCTGCTAATAGTCCTAGACGTAAACAGATTCGTTTACAGTATGAGGCTTTCATTTTTGATTTAGCGCAAAGTAATACTTATTTTGCTGATTTTGCTAATAGGTACCTTGTTGGGGACCCTATGGCTGACATTAAAGAAATACTTGGAGAATAATGGCTATTAGAAAAGACCCTAAACCAGGTTTACCTGCGCCTAGAGTAACTGGTTCTACTGGACCAACTGGTCCTGTTCAAGGACCTATTAACCCTAAAGGTTCTGCTACTGGTAGCACAGGTTCTAAAAATAAACTACCTTCAGATTTTGGTGCTGGTGATTCTGGTGTTTATGGTACAAGACTTGACCCAATGGCAGAAGTTACTATTGGTGGTAAAAAGTTTGCATCTGGTACAGAAGCAGCCAACTATTTAATCCAATTAAGATACTCTGGTAAAACTGCTGAATATAACCGTCTTGTTGGTTTACTTAAAGCAGCAGGTGCTACAGGTAAAACCCAAGATGATTGGGAATCTACTATTGCTAAAGCACAACGTGCAGGTGTTGACGTTGATGTTATTCTTTCTACTGATGCTTTAAATAATCCTGATGTTGCTGCTAGTGCACAATCATTAGCAAACATTGTTCGCAGTGTTCAACGTACAGCAACCAGGTATGGTATTTCTTTATCTGATGCTCAGGCTAAAAATCTTGCTGCACAATCTATTCAACAAGGTTGGGATGCTGCAACTCTTAATGAAGAAGTTGCACGTAAAGGCCGTGTTGCTGGTACAACTGGTGAGGCTGCTAAAGCCATTGATGATTTACGTGAATACGCTAACGCTTATGGTATTAAGTATAATGATGACTGGTATGCTAACGCTACTAAGGCTGTTCTTGAAGGTCGTGAAAGTTTAGAGACTTTCCAAAACACTATTCGTGATATTGCTAAGTCTCGTTATGGTGGGTTTGCTACACAGATTGATGCTGGTTTGACAACTAAACAGGCCGCTTCTCCTTACATTCAATCTATGGCTTCTATTCTTGAACTTGACCCTAATGCTGTTAACCTTGATGACCCTACTATTGCTAAGGCTTTGACTGGTGTTAATGAGCAAGGTACTCCTACTGTTATGCCTTTGTGGCAGTTTGAACGTGAGTTGAAAAAGGATTCTCGTTGGCGTTATACAAAGAATGCTCAAGATGAACTTCTTGGTACTGGTATGCAAGTTTTGAGAGATTTAGGATTTGAGGCGTAATGGCTGTTAAAAAAGGTTCTACTAGACCTTCAGGCACTATTGCTCAACCGCAAACTGCTGAAGATATAAGAAATCTTGCTCGTGGTAAAGCAGGTCTTGCTGAGGCTCAAGCCAACGCTGCTAAATCTGTTTCTAAAACTACTAAGATTACTAAGACTGATAAGACTACTAAGACTGATACAACATCTGCTGCTGCTATTGCTGAGGCCGAAAGACTTCGCCGTGAAGCCGAGGCTGAGGCTGAAAGACTTCGTAACAGAATAGTTATTGATGATACCGAAGAGCGTATTGATTCCATTGCATATTTACAAGATTTGTTTGCACAATACGGTTTGGCTTCTTTGGCTAACACTATTGTTGATTTAAAACAACAAGGTTTAACTGACCGTCTTGTTTCCATTAAACTTAAAGAAACCCCAGAATATAAACAACGTTTCATTGGTAATGAGAACCGTAAAAAGGCTGGGCTACAACCTTTAACACCTGCTGAATATATTTCCGCTGAAGCATCATACAAAAAAGTTATGCGCGATGCACAACTCCCTGCAGGTTTCTATGACCAACCTGAAGATTTTGCTAAATTCCTTGGTAATGATGTTTCACCATCAGAACTACAATCACGTGTTGATATAGCAAACCAATCCATTCAGAACGCTGACCCGTTCTACACTGACTCTTTACGTAGACTTTACGGTTTACAATCAGGTGATATGTTGGCTTATGCCCTTGACCCTGAACGTGCACTACCGTTCATTACACGTCAACAAAAGGCTGCACAGTTTGGTGCTGAAGCAGCACGTCAAGGATTACAAGTTACAACACCTATGGCTGAAACTTACACAGGTCAACTTGGTGTATCTCAAGAACAAGCCCGTCAAGGTTTTGAACAAGTAGCACAAGTGTTACCTACTGCTGAGAAACTTTCACAAATCACTCCTGGTGGACAACCTGTTGGTATGTCAGAGGTAACAAGTGCAGTGTTTGGTGGCGCTGGTTCTGCTGAATACAAACAAAGATTACAAAAACTTTCTGAACAAGAACAAGCAAGATTTGCTGGCCAAGCAGGCGTAGGTAGAGGTTCTCTATCACGCAATATGTCAGGCCAGATTTAAAAACCTGCTAAGCGCACCGGCACTTAGAAGCGTAACCGAAGCCCGGTAGTACAAGCCAACACAGATTCCCCTGTTTGTGTATGTGGTGTACGACAACTTAATGAAAGGGAGTGGCTGCAATGGCCAACCAATACGAATACGAAGACGAAATAGAAGAACAAGATAATGGCCCCGCAGAACTGCGTAAGGCTTTAAGGAAAGCACAAAAAGAACGTGAAGCCATTGAGGCTGAACTGAACAAACTGCGTTCCGATATGCGTTCTCGTTCCGTCAAAGATGTATTGGCCTCAAAAGGTGTATCAGATAAACTAGCGAAACTTATTCCTAGTGATGTGGACACACCTGAACAGATTGATGCTTGGTTAAACGAATACAGTGATGTATTCGGTATTAAACAAGAAGAACCTGTTCAACCGTCTGTAGATGAAGAAACCGTAAGAGATAATCAACGTATCAACAATGTGACTTCAACAGCACAGAACCCTTCAGGTGAGCAAACGCAACACCAAAAGGTTATGTCTGCGAAGACCAAAGATGAACTTGACCAACTTCTTTTCGGTCAATCTCTCGGGCGTTAAACCGCAACTACTATCAACCTTGAAAGAAGGTGAACTAAATTGCCTAATCAATATACAGATACAAGCACCTCGTCCTTAGGAACTTCCTTAGTACAGACCGCTTATGACCGTTATGTTGAATTTGCATTACGTGCTATGCCACTTATCCGCGATGTTGCAGATAAGCGTCCAGCACAACAGGCTATGCCAGGTTCATCTGTCGTATTCCAATTATACACAGATTTGTCTGCCGTAACCGGAACTCTAACCGAAACAACTGACCCAGATTCAGTTGCATTAGGTAACACAAGCAACGTAACCGTAACTCTTAACGAATACGGTAACGCTGCAATTGCAACACGTAAATTAGAACTGTTCTCATTGTCTGATGTTGACCCAGCAATCGCTGACATCATCGCATTCAATATGGCAGATTCTATTGACGGTTTCGCACAAACAGTGCTACGTCAAGGTTCAAACGTAATTTACTCAGGTGGTGGCTCAACAACTACTGGTGTTACCGGTGGTGCTGCTTCACAAATCACCTCAGCAAATATCCGTAAGGCTATTGCTAAATTACGTGCAAACAAAGCCGTTCCACGTGTTGGTGAACTATACTGGGTTGGTATACATCCAGAAGTTTCACACGACTTACGTGCTGAAACAGGCGCAGGTGGATGGCGCGAAGCACACGTTTACAACGAATCAGGTGCTGGCAATCTATGGCCAGGGTCTATCGGTGTTTACGAAGGTGCAATGTTCGTAGAATCCCCACGTATGTACAACGCTACAGACGGTGGCTCAAGTGCACGTGTATTCCGCACAATCCTTGCTGGAAAGCAAGCATTGGCTGAAGCAGTTGCTGAAGAACCACACGTAGTGATTGGTCCTGTGACCGATAAGTTAATGCGTTTCCGTCCAATCGGATGGTACGGCGTTCTTGGATTTGCTCGCTACCGCGAAGCAGCCTTGTATCGCATTGAGTCAACCTCAAGCATCAACAACGCCTAGTTTTAGGCAAAATTGTGACCCCCATCTTCGGGTGGGGGTTACACCTTAAGGAGAACAATGGCATATTATTTCACACCACCTACTGTTGCTGAAGGCCCTGCTGGTATGGGTGCATTGTTTTACCGTTATAAGTTGAATAGGGCTAATAGTATTTTACAAAGAACTGATGGTTCTTATTATAGTATTCGTACACCAAGCGTTGATGAAACACAATCCGCTTTGTACTATTATCCGGGCGGTCACGCCACTTTGATTTCTGATTCTGAACGCACAAGTTTAATTGCTGCCGGTTACGGCGCCTATATTACAGAGGAATAAATGACACCAGGTAGATATAATATGAAAGTGTATCAAGGCTCAACTTTCAGTCTTGCACCACAATGGAAAATTGATGGCACATATGTTGATGTTACTGGTTACACTGCCAATATGGTTGTTCGTAATTCCCCAACTTCTTCCGCATCTATTATTACTTTAAGTAGCAGCAATGGTCGTATCACTGTTGGTACAACTAATGGTAAGTTTACTTTAAGTATTACTGCTGCTGATACTACAGCGTTGGCTGCTGGTCAATATGTTTATGACCTTGAAGTTACTGCCCCTGATTCTACTGTAACTCGTTTACTTGAAGGTGGCTTCACTGTTTATGAAGGGGTAACTTCTTAATGTCAACAGTTTTTTCTACAGCAGTTGTTGAAATTCCGGTTACTACTACTGTTCTTAATGTTGAGTCAACCCAAACTGAAATTGTTGAACTTGGTCTTATAGGTCCTCAAGGTATTACTGGTGCTGTTGGTAGCACTGGTGCTACTGGCGCTACAGGAGTTACTGGACCTACAGGTCCTACCGGTTCTACCGGTGATACTGGTTCTACTGGTCCTACCGGTTCTACAGGTTCTACAGGGGCTACGGGTTCTACCGGTCCAACTGGTGCTGACTCTACTGTTGCTGGCCCAACCGGTCCTACCGGTGCCACAGGAGCCACAGGTGAAACGGGTGCTACAGGTGTTCAAGGTGTTCAAGGCGTTACTGGTCCTACAGGTTCAATTGGTAATACTGGTGCTACGGGAGCAACTGGGGTTACTGGTAATACGGGTCCTACCGGTCCGCAAGGTGATGTGGGTGCTACTGGTCCGATTGGTGCAACTGGACCGACAGGTGCAACAGGTCAAACTGGAGCAACAGGTTCTACTGGACCTACTGGCCCAACGGGTGAAACAGGTCCGCAAGGCATTCAAGGTGTAACAGGTTCCACAGGTGCGACTGGTCCTACTGGACCACAAGGTATTCAGGGTGTAACTGGGGCAACCGGTGAAACAGGACCTACAGGTCCACAAGGTTCACAAGGTAACACAGGACCAACTGGTCCAACAGGAGCAGATTCAACTGTTCCAGGTCCTACCGGACCAACGGGTGCTACTGGTGAATCTATTACAGGTCCAACAGGACCTACGGGTGTAACAGGCGCAACAGGCGCAACTGGTGCTACTGGTGCTGGTTCTGATGCTTTTCCTGTAGCATTGTTTCTTGGCGGAATGTAACAAAACAACATATTGGGGACGATATGAAACAAATAAAAATCTGTGCATACACGATTGCTTTGAATGAAGAGAAGCACGTGATGCGTTGGCTTGAAGGAACTAAGGACGCTGACCTTAGAGTTGTTGCCGATACTGGTTCAACAGATAAAACTGTTGCATTGTTACAGGCTGCGCCTAATGTTATTGTTCATAAGATAAGTGTTAAACCTTTTAGATTTGATGATGCCCGCAACGCAGCACTTGCTTTGATTCCTGATGATATTGATGTGTGTTTATCTCTTGATATGGATGAAGTACCTGAATCGGATTTCTTTCATACCATTAGACAAACTTGGGAACCTGACACTGGTCGTGGTTGGGTTTGGTGGTCTACTGGTAATAAGTGGCGTAACAATAATAGGTTACACGCACGTCACGGATACAGGTGGATTAAACCTTGTCACGAAGTAACTTTTCGTTATGCTGAAGGTGAAGAAAAAACCTTAGAATACGATTTGACAGTATTTCATAAACCTGATGACACAAAAGCAAGAACTTATTATTTACCAATGCTTGAGGCTGCTGTGCACGAAGACCCACGCGATGCACGTATGTGGGCTTATCTGACACGTGAATACTTTTTTCATAAAAAGTGGGACAAAGTTATTGAGACTGCTTTTGCAACATTGAATGCTGGTGGTTGGTATGTTGAACGCTCAGCCGTGTGCAGGGCCGCTGGTCAGGCTTCACAGGAACTTGGTAATAACGAGAATGCTTTGAAATGGTTTCAACGGGCCATTAAAGAAAATCCTACAGAGTTAGAACCTTGGTTTAGTTTTGCACAGTTCTCTTACACTGTTGGTAACTGGCAAGGTTGTTGGGATTCTGCAAGTAAAGTTTTTGAACTTGAACCATCATCACATTATTTGAATGACCAGTCTATTTGGGATTGGCGTTGCTACGATTTGTTATCTGTGTCTGGTTGGCAACTTGGTAAAAAAGATGAGTCTTTAAAGTACGCAAAGATGGCTGTTGAGGCTAACCCAAAGGACGGGCGCTTACAAGATAACTTGAAGTGGTTGGAGGAAAACTATGTCTCTTCATCAGTTGAGAACGCATCCTGAGTTTGTTGAAGGATGTTTTGGTTGCAAGGCCGCAACGTTAGAGTTGCATCCTGGTGATGCTGCACATATGCGTGAGGTCCCTAAACGTAAATGGGATGCTGAGTTGAACGCTTATGCTGATGCAAGAAGACAAGGTATTCAACCTGCTGGAACAAGTATGAAGGCAGTGAAGGATGCTGTTACTGCTAGTGAAAATCTTGGTAAACCTTACAATGGGGAGAAGATGGCCCCGGCGCACAGGCTTGCTAATAAAAAGGTAGCGAAGGCTATGAACAAGATGGGAATATAATATGTGTTACGAATGTGGATGCTATGGTGCTGTTAACCCTTACGGTGTTGGTGGTTCCGCTGTGAACAAACCTGCTAAGGCAACTGATAAAACTCCTGCCCGCAGACCTCAACCTAAGTTTGTTGAAGTTGGGGAATACAAGAACGAACCGAAAGGTAAATAATGCCGTACAGTAAATATTCTAAGAAACAAAAAGGTTTGGCTGCTATTGCTGAACCACGTAAGAAGATTACTGGTGCTGATTTGAAGAAGGCTAAGAAAATGTCCAGTATGAAGAAGATGGGTAAAGTTAAGTAATATGGCTAAATCTGCTGCTTGGCAACGTAAAGAAGGCAAGAACCCTAAAGGTGGGTTGAATGCTAAAGGTCGTGCTAGTGCTAAAGCACAAGGTATGAATCTTAAACCTCCTGTCAAGGCAGCAGAGGCTAAGAAATCACCAAAGGCTGCTGGTAGACGTAAGTCTTTCTGTGGTCGTATGTGTGGTATGAAGTCTAAGTTGACTTCCGCTAAAACTGCAAGGGACCCTAATTCACGTATCAACAAATCGTTGAGGGCGTGGGATTGTAGTTGCAAATGAAAAAGAAAGAATTTTGGGATAAGAAGAATCCTAATAAAACTTCTAAGAAGTTAACACCTGAACAAATTAAAAGTGCTAAGGCTCGTGCTAAGGCTGCAGGAAGAAAATATCCAAATTTAGTTGATAATGCTGCTGTTGCGAGAAAGAAGAAATAATGACTTATGGTTTTGCTGGCTCAACGCTAGTTGATGAATTGAATCGTCTTGCTAATGGTGGTGCATCTTATCCTAATCGTGATGTGTACCAAGAAGCAGCAGGTGCTGCTAATAAGTGGGCTGGCACAACCGGGTTAGATTTACTTGGTGCTTTAAATAAGAAAGCACAAGCGGGTCGTAGTGCTGCTGATTATAAAGGTTTGAATGCTGTTTGTAATGAACTTGCGGGAACTACTGGCCTTGAGGCCATTCCTGCTCTAAGAGAGGTTGCTTCCTAATGCCATCATTTTCTGATTTGGTTGACGATACACTTATTGCCCTATCTGGGTATACACAACGTCAAGACCAAGCAACCTATTTAACTGCTGCTATGACAGATTCACAAACAACACTTGTTGTTGCTGATGCTTCAACACTTTCACGTGGTTTGATTGAAGTTGGGGATGAACTAATGTGGGTTGATTCTTTTGACCGTGCAACATCTACTGCCACTCTTGCACCTTATGGTCGTGGGTTTCGTTCCACACAAAAAGCACCACATAACATTGGTGACAGAGTAACTATCTCACCATCTTTTCCTAAAGATATTATTCGTAAACAATTGAACAACTCTGTGTCTGGTGTGTTCCCTGACATTTTTGGTGTGTATTACACAACTTTTAGTTTTATCTCAAGCCAGAACACTTATGAACTACCAAGTGAGGCTGATGAAATTTTGCAAGTGATGTGGCAAACAACAGGTCCAACACAAGAATGGTTGCCTGTCAGACAATATTCTATAAACAAAAACGCCTATGTTGGTACTTTTAATACTGGTAAAACTATTTCAGTATATGATGGTATTGTTCCAGGTCGCACTGTTCACGTGGTTTATTCACGTCAACCACAAGAGATGCTTCTTGCATCTGATGATTTTGAAGATGTAACTTTGTTACCAAGTTATGCTAAAGAACCTGTTGTTTTAGGTGCAGCGTATCGTATGGCTTCATTTATGGATGTTGGTCGTTTACCTTCACAAGCAGCAGAAGTGGACCAAATTGACCAACAATCTCCGGTTGGTTCCGGTGGAACTGTTACAAGAGCATTGTTCCAGTTATATCAGCAAAGACTTTCTGTTGCTTCTAAAAGACAACAAGAAGATTTCCCAATTCGTATAAGGTATGGAAGGTAGTCAATGCCAGTTAATCGTTATTATTCGTCTACAGCGGTAGACACTACTTTGACAGGTAGCATTAATGCTTCTGCCACAAGTATCACTGTTGCTTCAGTTTCAGGGTTCCCAACATCATACCCTTACACTCTTGCTCTTGACTATGACAATGCTTCTGAGGAACTTGTTAACGTCACTGCAGCATCAGGTACAACTCTTACTATTGTGCGTGCACAAGATGGCACTACTGGTGTTTCTCACGATGCTGGTGCTGCTGTTAAGCACGTTATCTCTGGTCGCGATTTACGTGAACCACAAGAACACATTGCTGCATCAAGTGGTGTTCACGGTGTTACTGGTTCTGTGGTTGGCACAACTGATACACAAACTCTTACTAACAAAACTTTAACTACACCAACTATTGCATCGTTTGCTAATGCTGCACATACTCACGCTGATTCTGCAGGTGGTGGACCTTTGAGTGTTTCTTTGAACACACAAACAGGTACAGCGTACACAACTGTTTTAGCGGATGCTAACAAACTGTTAACCTTAGATAGCACAGGTATCACTGTGACTATTCCTGCTGCTTCAGGTGTGGCTTACCCAACGGGTTCACAGATTCATTTGTACCAATCAGGTACAGGTCAAGTGACCATTGTTGGTGATACAGGTGTGACTGTTAATTCTTCTAATGGTTTGAAAACACGTGCCCAGTATTCTGTTACAACTGTTATTAAAGTTGGCGTAAATTCTTGGGTTCTGATTGGAGATACACAAATATAATGCCTACCATATATAAGGTCCTTGGACAATCTGCTCCAAGCGCTACAACCGCAACAACACTTTATACTGTACCATCAGCAACTGACACTATTGTTTCAACAATTAACGTTGCTAACACTGGTGCTAATCAGGACACGATTCGTATTGCGATTCGTCCTGCTGGTGCAACTTTGGCTAACCAACATTATATTGCTTTCGGTGTTCCGTTGGCTTCTGGTGCTGTGTTAACTCTTACTATTGGTGCAACATTGGATACTACTGATGTTGTTACTGTTTATTCAACTACTGGAACTTCTTCCTTTAGTGCGTTCGGAAGCGAGATAAGTTAAATGGCTGTAACGATTATTGGTGGGGCAGCGTCTGCTTCTTCCCTTTTAACAACTAATGCACAGACTGGCACAACTTACACGTTGGCTTTGACTGATGCTAATAATACTATGGTTGAGTTAAGTAACACTTCTGCTATTACTGTTACTGTTCCTCTTAATTCTTCTGTTGCGTTTCCTGTTGGTTCTCAGATTAATTTGTTGCAAACTAACACAGGTCAGGTTACTGTGGCTGGTGCTGGTGGTGTGACTGTTAATGGGACCCCTGGTTTGAAGTTTCGTGCACAATGGTCTGGTGCTTCTTTGATTAAACGTGATACCAATACTTGGGTTCTTGTTGGGGATGTGAGTGTCTGATGCCTATTTTTGGTATAACTGCTTCGTCTAATATGACGACTAAGTTGACTGATTTTTATCAGATTGCCACAACTACGGTTGGTGCAACAGCAGTAAGTAATATTACTTTTACTTCTATTCCTGCTGATTATACTCATTTGCAGATTCGTGCTATTACTAAAGATTCTAGAGGTACTGCACCAAATAACGTTTATATGCAATTCAATGCTGACACAAGCACAAATTATTCTTATCACGGTTTAATTGGTAATGGTTCTGCTGCAAGTTCTGATGCTGGTGCAACTCAAAGTTTTCTAATTGTTGGTATTGATAGCACAGCAACAAGTACTTTTGGTGCTTTTATTTGTGACATTCTTGATTACACAAATACTAATAAATTTAAAACTACTCGTTCTATTCTTGGTTATGATGCTAATGGTTCTGGAAGTGTTCGTATGTGGTCTGGTAATTGGCGCAATACTAACGCTATTACAAGTATTAAATTATATGCTGATAGTGGTAATTTAAGTCAGTATTCTTCTTTTGCTTTATACGGAATTAAGGGGTAATAAATATGGCTGCAACGTACACACCGATAGCATCAGCAACACTAGGGGCTGATGCTTCTTCTGTTACTTTTAATTCTATTCCACAAACCTACACAGACTTAGTTCTTATTGTGCAAGTTATATCAAATAGCATAAATGATGATATGTATATGCAATTTGATTCTGATACTGCTGGAAATTACAGTCATACAGTTTTGCGTGGTCAAGGAACTTCGGCTTCATCAAGTTATGGAACAAATGTTACTGGTGCAAGATTTTCTGACCAAGGGTCACCAAGAACTACAAGTTCAATGGTATCAATTGTTAATTTACAAAATTATTCAAATTCAACAACATATAAAACAGTTATTTCAAGAAGTAACAATGGTTCTTTTGGTCTTGATTTATTTGCTTCAATATGGCGTAGCACTTCGTCTATTGATTCTATAAAAGTTTATCCAGCATCAGGAAATATGGCAGTTGGTTCAACTTTTACTCTCTACGGTATTTTAGGAGCGAACGCATAATGGCAAACACTTTTAAGAAGATTCAAACTGTTACTGTTGGTGCAGGTGGTGCAGCAACAATTGATTTTACCAGTATCCCACAAACTTATACTGATTTAAAAATAGTTTTGTCTATTAGGTGGTCTGATGCAGGAACCGATACATTAGGCGTTCAGTTTAATTCATCCACATCAGGGTACTCTGCAAGATGGGTAACTGGTAACGGTGCTTCAGCATCAAGTGGTTCTGATACATCATCACCTCTTGCTTTAGGCTATCAAGCATTAGGTGGTTCAGGTACAACTGCTAGTGTTTTTGGTAACGCAGAAATTTATATACCTAACTATACTTCATCAAATAATAAATCAGTAATGTCTGATACTGTTTCTGAAAACAATGCCACTACTGCTTGGCAAGCGTTAAATGCTGGTTTATGGTCTAATAGTGCTGCAATAACAAGTGTTACTTTAAAACCTTATAGTGGTGCTGGAACTTTTGTTCAATATTCTACTGCTACTTTGTACGGTGTATCAAACGTGCCAGCAGCAGGAAACGCCAAAGCAACAGGTGGAATTATTACTTATGATGATACTTATGTGTATCATTCTTTCCCTTGGTCTGGTACTTTCACACCATTAACTTCTTTGACTGCTGATTACCTTGTAGTAGCAGGAGGCGGTGGCGCAGGCGGTGCACAAGCAACAGACGTAGGTTCAGGCGGTGGTGGTGCAGGAGGATTACGCTGCACAGTCGGAGCCACAGGTGGCGGTGGAACACTTGAATCTGCTTTAAGTTTAACTGCCACAGCGTACACAGTAACTGTTGGTGCAGGTGGCGCTGGTGGAACTAATACATCCTATGGAACAGATGGTTCTAATTCTGTATTTTCAACAATCACCTCTACAGGTGGTGGCGGTGGTGCAAGATTTGGTGCAGCAGGTAACACAGGTGGTTCTGGTGGTGGTGGTGGAACTTCTGGTGGTGGAGGTGCAGGAACTGCTAATCAAGGCTTTGCTGGTGCTGCTGGTTTAGGAAGTGGTGCAAGAACTGGTGGCGGTGGTGGTGGTGCTGGTGTAGCAGGAACTGCTGGCGCATCAGGTGGTGCTGGTGGTAACGGTGTAACAACATCAATATCTGGCACATCAACAGTTTATGCTGGCGGTGGTGGTGGCGGTGCTGGCGCAAGTGGTGCTGGAGGCACTGGCGGTACTGGCGGTGGCGGTGCTGGAAGTGCTTATTCTGGTAATGGTAATAGTGCAACTGCTAACACTGGCGGTGGAGGCGGTGGTGCTAGTGCACCTGGCTCTGCAAGAACTGGTGGTACTGGTGGTTCAGGAATAGTAATAGTGAGGTACGCACGATAATGGCACACTTTGCCCAAATAGAAAACAACATTGTTACACAAGTACTTGTAGTAGACAATACACAAGAACACAGAGGACAAGAGTTCCTAGCCAATGACCTTGGTCTTGGCGGAACTTGGGTACAAACCTCATACAACGGTAACATTCGCAAAAACTTTGCAGGCATAGGTTTCACCTATGATTCTGTACGTGATGCGTTTATTGCCCCAAAACCATTTGACTCTTGGCTTCTTGATGAAGACACCTGTCAATGGAATCCCCCAACCCCATACCCAACAGATGGCAAACATTATGTGTGGGATGAAGAACAACTAAACTGGAAAGAGATAGAAAATGGCAACTAAACTTGTAGTCAACTGTGCAACAGGTGCAATAGAAGAAATAGAATTAACAGCACAAGAACTCGCACAACGCGACCAAGACGCTGCAGCCTACGCTGAACAAAAAGCAGCAGAAGACGCAGCCAAGGCTGAACAAAATGCAGCAAAAGAAGCAGGTAAAGCAAAACTTGCAGCACTCGGATTAACCGATGCTGAAATAGAAGCGTTGGTAAAATAATGACATTACAAGTAATCAAAGACGTAATCCTAAGAAGCCTAGCATTATTTATATCCTTTGCTTTACCATCCGTTGGTGTTGGAGCATTTGCTGGTGTTGAACCAGTTAAAGCAGCAGCAATCGCCGGAGGCCTAGCAGTAGCAGGTGTTGTTACAGACCTTGCTAAAGCATTCTTAAAAGATGGTGAACTTAGCCAAGCAGAAGTAGATGAAGTATTTAAGAAAGCATCTAAAGGTAAAGGCGGCAAGTAATTGGCGCTACCTATTGCTAACGGAAAAATAACCACACCTTACGGCAAAGCCGGTAAGATGTGGAAATCTGGAAAACACACTGGTGTGGACTTTGCTGTACCACAAGGTACTGACATTGTTGCCGCTTGTGATGGTGTAGTTCAAGGCAACAACTGGGGTGCGGCCTACGGTAAACAAGTTATTGTTAAGGCCAATATCAATGGTAAAGACCTTTGGATGATATATGCTCACTGTTCAGAAACTTTTGTTAAGGCTGGAGCCAAAGTTAAAAAGGGTCAACATATTGCTGAATCTGGGAATACTGGTAACTCAAGTGGTCCTCATCTTCATTTTGAAGTAAGAGACGGTGCACGTTGGTCTGCTTCTAAAGATGTTGACCCTAAAGATATTTTAGCGGTATAGTTTAAGACTGGGACCATCACCTCTGCTTGCACGTGGTATGCAAGGAAACTGCAGTTGTACTTGCACGGAGTTGGCTGACCTCTAGGGTCATCGTCAGCCTTAATTTTTAGGGATAACATTTGAAACACTTCTCTATTGTTTTCGTTATATTTGTGTTAACAACTATGGTTGCTAATCCGTCTTATTCTGATGATGTAACAATTAACCTTGATAGCACAACACCTTTTGTGGATGTGCCGGTAACTATCACTGAACCGGTGGATGCAACTGTGTCAACTGTTACTGGTACACCTGATAATGATTTTATTGATTCTTGGATTGAGATTTGGCAGGGTGCTGTCAGGCTTGCTTATAATGATGATGGTGCACATAGTGCCACAAACATTTTGGCATCTATTATTACTATGCCTTTAACTGCTGGTGAGTATTTTATTCGCGCAACATCGTATGCTTATATGTGTTGTAACGCATATCCTGTTGGGTCTTATTTGTTGTCTACGAATTTAATAATAGTATCAACACCTGTACCAACCCCAACACCAATATTGCCAACCCCAACTGAAACTCTGACACCTACTCCAAGCCCATCTGAGACTTTAACTGAGCAACCATCTCCTGAGCCTTCTCCGACTCCTTCAGAGACTCAGTCACAACCAGAGAATCTTCCCGGTCCAGATAGTTCTCCAGAGGTTCAACCGTCTCCAACGTTTTCGCTAGACGTGCCAGTTGAAGTAAGTCCAGAAGTTGTGGCTCCAGTTGAGCCAAACGTTTCAGAGCAACCTGTTGAGGACTTAACATTTAACGACGACCTTTCCTTAGTTGACGAAGTTCCGCAAGAGTTAGAATATGTTGTACAAGATGATTCGCTAAGTTTGCCAGAGTCAGTCCAACAAATATTTGAATCCATAGGTGCTGCATTAGAGTCCATTCCTGGTGGCGAGCAAGTTCTTGCTGCCGCCCAATTTGTTAATAATCTTGGTTCCGAGTTTACACCTGAGGAACGCCGTGAGGCACAACAGGTGGTTCTTGGTGCAATTATCGTATCACAACTAGCAAACCCTAGGAGGGTTAAATGAAACGTGTCTTGTCCTTTCTTGGGCGACACTTCCGTGCTTGGTTCGCAGAGTCCTTCACACTTGTAGGTCTGCTTATCGCTTGGATTGTTCTTCCACCTGGTGATACCCGTGGTGTTGTTGGTGTTGCTATCATTTTTGCTTTCCTTTTCTGGACCTTGTCTGAGGTCACGTTTGAGGATGAGGACAAAAAGTAATGGTTTTGGAAAATGCTGCTATGGCTGCCACAGCCCTTGCCGGAATTGTTATTGTTGTTTCCGCTTTGGCTTGGGTGTTTAAAAACTGGTTAAAGAACTATTTGCAGGAACTTAAACCTAATGGTGGTAGTTCATTAGCAGATTCTGTTAAACGCATTGAATCACGTATTGATTATTTGACTAAAGAAATGATTGACCATTTGAAGGGACACGAATGACCACATACAGCATTACCGACCCAATTGTTGACCCAATTGGTATTGCTTCAACAACTCAAAATCTTTTCACTAACACCAGTAACATTTATGACATTGCTATTGGTGGTCAACCTTTTCTTCTTGCTTCATCAGATAGATTTCCTTACCAACGTCAAACTGCTACATATCGTAAGCAACAGTTTGATAATACTAAAGAAGTTGGTGAACAATCCTTTGAAGGTTGGTGGCTAAGAAGCCAATCATCTTTTCATAATGGTTCCGGTATTAACTATTTGGACCCTTATGTTTCTGAGAATGTTCAGTACAGATTTTTTGATTCTGAAGGTGTTGATGTTTGGACACCAGGTCAGGTTAATCTTTTAAAGAATGTTTCTTCAACACATCAGGTCACTGGCACTATTCGTGCTAATGGTAGACCTTGGCAGTTCTTGCGCTCTATCAAATGGGCACAGAACAGTAACACCTATGAAGGTGTTTTGAACCACGATGAGTTTGATGTTGACAAAGTTTTCCCAACCATAACTGTTTCAATAAACAATAAGGCTCTTACTTCTAACGTTGCCACGTTAACAACAACAGCAGCACACGGTTTATGTGTTGGTATGGAAATAACTATCACAGGTGTTGATGCCACATTCAATGGTACCTACACTATTACTGGTGTTCCAACTACAACAACTTTTACTTACGCTAAAACAGCATCAGATGTTACTTCTACTGCTGTGTCACCTGTTGGTACAGGTGTAACAAATGTTATTCATTTCATTGATTACAATACTGGCACAGATGACCCTGTGTTTTCTATTTGTGATGATGGCACTACTGCTTTCTGGGTTACTAACGATACTGCTTCAGGTAAACTTGAAGTCAACAAGAAGGCTTTAACTGGTACTGCTGCAACATCTGCAACAGTAATGTTTACCTCTCCAGGTATCACTGTTACTAACGCTGTTATTGAATATGTTAAAGAACGTATTGTTATGGCCGCTAACGATAAAGTGTACGAGTTCTCTTCAGGTGCATCAGCGTTACCTACAGCAGTGTATACACATAGTGATGCTAACCATATTTTCACAAGTATCACAGCATCAGGTGCAGCAATTTATGTTGCAGGATATTCTGGTATTCAGTCAAACATTTACAAGTTTACCTTGAACTCATCTGGTGTTATGCCAACATTGACATCTGCTATCACAGCAGCAGAAATGCCAGCAGGTGAAATTATTTACAAAATCTATTACTACCTTGGTTATATGATAATTGGTACATCTAAAGGTGTACGCATTGCCACAGTTTCCGATGATGGTTCTTTAACTTATGGTCCAATCATTGTTCACACTGAGCAACCTGTTTACGATTTTGCTGCCAGAGATAATTTTGTTTGGGCTGCCACAAATGTTAACGGTAAACCTGGTGTGACACGTATTGATTTATCACAAGAAATTGAACCGTTACGTTTTGCTTACGCAAACGATTTGTATTATAACGAGGACCAGAATCGTTATACTACTGCTTGTGCTTTTGTTAATGGTAGTGAACGTCTTGCTTTCACAACAAATAGTAATGGCACTAATGGTTATGTTTATATTGAAGATGCTAGTACTCTTACAGCAACAGGTTATTTAACAACAGGTTTTATTAGGTATGCAACTGTTGAAAAGAAATATTTTAAGTTAATTAAACCACGTATTGCAACACCTATGTTTGGTTCTGTTATTGTTTCAACTAAAACTATTGATGGAACAATCAACTCAATTATCACTATTGATGCGGCAACACCTGCTATCAATACTGATTTGACAACAAACATTTCAACACCGCAAGAAGAACTTGCTTTTAAGTTTACTTTTAGTCGTGACACAACTGACACAACTAAAGGCCCAGAACTTGATGGCTACCAGGTTAAGTCTTTGCCTGCTGTTAATCGTGCACGCCAGTTAACTATTCCTTTGCTTAACTTTGATTTTGAATCAGACCGTTACGGTGTGATGACTGGTCACGAAGGTCGTGCTTGGGAACGTTTGCAAACACTTGAAACTCTTGAGGCAGCAGGTGACACTGTGGTGATTCAAGACTTCACTACTGGTGAGCAGGTTACTGGTGTTATTGAGCAGTTAAGTTTTGAGCGTACTAGCCCACCGGATAGAAGATATTCTGGTTTTGGTGGCATTGTGTACGTGTCCATACGTACCGTTTAAAGCCAATTTAAGGTACTTTTAAGCCCCTTACAGGGTGGTTTGGTGTAGGAATATACCCAGCCCCTTGTAGGGGGCTTATTTTTATTTGTATATACAACGTGTATACACACTATGTTTACTACTCGGAACCGCCCAAAGCGGTTCCTCGTTAACGGGTCGCTCGCACATACTCACCGGCTCGCTCCGAGTATAATCGTATTGTCAAATACTTGTCAACCGACACGCTTGGCGCGTGTCGTTAAACGAATTACAAGAATGTGATATTGTTTACCTTATGGAACCAATCATCGGGCACAGAAGTTTCTCATCCTTTACCTCCTGGATGAAATGCGGCAAAGCCTGGCAACTAGAACGCCAACTCCAGGCACCACAAATACCTGCGTGGTATTTCATCGGAGGCTCAGCCTTCCACGCGGCAGTAGAACAATTCTTAAAAGAACAATATGAAACCGATTGACGAACTTGTACCTGATGAATCAAAACCAAAATTTGATTTAAGAGGAATACCAACACACGTTTGTGTATGTGGTTGCAAAGTGTGGAATCTTAAAGTAATGTTTGAAGACAACCAAATATCAATGTACTTTCTTGATATGTTTTGCTCCGCTTGTGGTAGCCCGGCTACTGCACCAACATTAGAGGAACCAGATTGTGAGTAAAGATTTAGCAATCAAGTATTGGACCACCCATTTCCAAACTATGATTGATGAAAAAGCAGCAGCCACAGACACTATCCCTTCTGCTTGGCGTGCTGGCGGTCGCGCCACCAAAGCGTATCCGGAAAAAGAAAACGACATTTGGTGGCAAGACAACGGACCACAAATGGTTGACAACTTCATTCAATGGTGGAGAAATAATAAATGGTCAGTGTGGAACCACAACGGTGTGTTACAAGTTGAACCAGAATACAACGTAATGTTTGGTGAAGTACTAGTAAAATCTTTTATTGATTTAATTGCTGTTACACCTGATGGTGATATTGTTATTGTTGATTACAAGTCAGGTGTTTATATGCCTGACACAAATATGCAGTTAGGTTTATATGCTTGTGCTGTCCAAAGTGTAACCGGTGTTAGACCAACAAAAGGTTACTTCTATAACGCCCGTCAAGGTATTATGGAAGACGCAGGGGACCTGTCGCGTTGGACAGTGCAACTATTTACAGAACTATTTGCACAGTTTGAAAGAGGAATTGAGGCAGAAATTTTTTTGCCAAATCTTGGAATGATGTGCAAGTCCTGTTCTGTTAAGGATTACTGTCACGCTTACGGCGGGGAGTTGGCAGTAAAGTATGACCCACTCGCTACTCTATAGAGAAGGAAAAGAATGAGCGCAGAAACACCAGGAGTGAAAACACAACTTAACTTCAAAACCTCACAAGGTACATTAGTTAACGTTTATCTTTACTCTTATGATGAAGAAGAAATCAAGAGTGCACTGACAGCAATTGCTAATGTGACACCAGAAATTAACGCAGTGGAAACACTGTACAACGCACAAGGAACTTTGAAACAAGCCCTTGGTGCTACACCTGTTGAACAACCACGCACACAATCAGCACCTGCTGATGGTGCTAAAGCGTGTAAGCACGGTG